>Ga0139316_10023_pt1 | contig 15792 bp, 13 predicted proteins | sample In4P11_FD_99382 | JGI IMG/M metagenome (GOLD analysis project Ga0139316, IMG submission 99382) | reverse complement strand
ATTTCCGGTATCGCGGCCGCGGTGAACCTGGGCGCGACATACCCAGAGGATCTTGAGAGAGACAAGTGGGCTCTGCTGGCCTTCCGGCTCTATTATTTGTTGATCTATGCGACGTGGTATAAGAGGAGGGCGCCCAGCAAGGGACCGGGAGCGGATTATGCGAGCGGGCTTTATGGGAGTGTGTATTGCGGGCCGGGTGTGGCGGAAGAGGAGCGCACGATTTGGAGGGAGGATGTCAAGAAGGGAAAGTCTACTTGAGAGGAAAATGTCGTGGGTGGATGGAAATTTTTGGCTGCATTTGTATTTGCCGTTGCTGTCTGTTTGTTCTAATGTAGATGGGGGCTTCCATTTGTGTTCAGAAATAGAGCAGTGAAGCGTGAAAGCTTCGACGAACATGGTATATCTCGTCTATTCACTTTTTTTCAGGTTACGGCTTCTGGAAGTTACCAGTGTGTCAATTTTCAAGACGCAGTATTATTGGTGTGAAGGGGGTTTGAACACCCCCTATATACCGCGAAAATGGTTCACCACCACACGGCTTTCTAATTCTACGGAAATTTTATTATCCCACGTTGCGGTGCGCGGTGCTACTGGGTTGGGGCAGTCTCTTTGTGTTTTCCTTGTTACTGATACTAACCGTCTTTTTATCCTCTGATAACCACATGTCATAAACCACCCCCCCCTCCCCCCTTCCAAAACCTGCGTAGTTCAACATGATTACTCTCTCCCGTTCCACCCCATCCCCCTTTCGCTGCATTCAATTCCTTGGGCCCTTTTCCCCCCCGCGTGGACGTTGCTGTTGCTGGCGCTGAGCGTGCATCGCGTTTGGTCGTGTAGTGTGCAGAACTTTTGCTATCTCTGGTGGACTAGTCTGGTCTTCTGTATCTGTGTTGGGAGGGTTCGTCATGTGAGTTTATCGCTCGGTTCTGTCTCGACGGATGAGTGTTGCAGCCTCACAACAAAGTATTAGACGTGCAGTTTTCTTTCTCTTGCCTATCTTATAGCTTGTTGCGTACTCAGCGCAACGTGGACACGCTATCTTTTTGGTGTTGGCGTGGAAGGTGGATTTCGAGGAAGCTTGAAAAAGGGTGGATTATTGTGGATATCCAGCTCGGTTCTACTACACATCATGGAGCATTAATGTGGATTGGATGTTAGTGAAGGTGGCCAGCTGGTGCGTGCATCTTATTTTGCCTTCAAGGTTTCCACTTATAGCAACACCACGGTGTGTGTGTTGAAATGCAAATGTCCATACGTGATTGTGTGATGTGAAAGTCTGAGAATCTGTATGACGGTCCTGAATGTGTCTAAATAGGGATCCACGATAGGTAGTAGAGCGGTAGAGCAAGACTCGCTTGTTTGGGTTTGATGTTCAACGCTGATATGTGGACATAGCTTATTTTGCACGCGTAAAAGGAGGAAATGGAATAGAGTGAAGTAAGCAGTAGGGACTTTCCGGGGAGGAACCAGCAATAAGGGTGGAATACATGTATGTCAAGGCGACAAATGCATAGACAATTCAATCCCCAAATAGTGGTGAACCAAGGACCTCGATGACTCCGGAAACCTCCATGCAGGTCTCAGGGAAAACTGAAGAAATATTGACAATTTGATGGAAGAAGCATAACACAGAAAGTTGGAATATATATGTTTATACACATGACTGCGCATAGACACTTCTAGGGTTCCGAAGTTTTAGCCCTGATATACCACGATGATATCGAAACTCGGGCGCTGAAGCACTTCAAAATTGGTCTGTAAACTGGATGCCGGAACAGCATGCACCAAGAACTGCTACTTGAAGACTCAAACAACCATGAACGACTTACGAGGACAGGGTAAAGTGACAAATCTGTGACGTTTCGCGCATGTCTTTGCGTACACCCTATGTGTTCTGTTGGCCATACGTCACCCATTCCAGGCACATAGCGCGAAAAAAACCAACTTTTTTAAATGTGGAGGTATATATTTCAGCTTCATGTGACTTTTTCTGCTGCATACACCCTCCACCCTCCCAGGATGCACATAGGTTTTCTTCTTCGGCGTGCTGGATGTTTTCTTTATTGTAACTTGATTCTTCTTCGGAAGGATCAAGGAAGAATGTCTGTGCGTAAATCGTGCCACACGAAGACTTATTGTAAAGTGCCTGAATGTGTTCAGGAAAACAGCAACATACCTAGCAACCCACCTCCCAACGAGGTACCAAAACATCGTACCTTTTCGTGGACCACGCTTCCCATCGAGCTTCAATTGCCAATACTGTTCAAAGTCATAATCAATTTCGACGTCCTCAACCAAACTGGTTCGGCGTTTGTAATATTTATCGAGAGACTCAAGGAGCTCGGTTGGCCTGCTTACGATGTCATCACCCACTACAAGGCACTCAAGGCAATGTTTTATGACATGGTCTCGCAGTTTGAAAGGCTTCGGGAACTAAAGCCGAATGTAGTTCCGCTGATACTCCAGCACCAGATAGTATCTTGTCCACGTTATCAATTGCCACCAAATGACGATGAGCTTCACCGACAACTTATTAGCACCTTCAGACAACACTTCGCTCTGTGCCCCGGGCGTAAATCGTTTCGAAATTCAATCGAGGAACAGGAACCGCATTTTGAAGAGATACAACTGCAGATGGAAAGGGGCTACATTGATAGGAATCCCAAATCTTCTGTTCAAAAAGCCTGGAAAGACATAGAAGTGGTCCTATTTGAAGTAGCGCGTTACATGAGGAACTACCACGCATACAAAAAGGTGTGCTAGGGGAAAGGTTCGCCCCTTCCTGCGTTGCCATTATTGTTGCTGACATTGGGTAGGACTTGCATAATCTAATGCTTGTAGCAGTGAGATTCAAACTGAATGCAGCTGGGGGTCGGAGCCGGTGAAGCTTACCATGGCTCGAGATAAAGGAAAACATAAGAAGATAAGTGATTCTCGTGCTTTTTTTTTACCGGAATTCCCCACGCTTGAGAAGTAGCAAGACCAACTCGGCCTTGATCACTTTGCTTATGGTTTTTTATCAAGCAGGATGTTTTATATCTTTTTAGAACCAGTCACTTCACATATATGCCGGCGGATTCGAATATTGGCACCATAGTTAACAACTCGATTGCTGAAAGGGGGAACAAGAAGACAAGAAGGTGGACGAAGGAAAGGGATACGCCCGGGTGGAGAGTTGGTAGTTTTCGTGATGTATGGAGAGGGTTCAAAGTGAAGGGGGTGTGTTCTCAAGGGGGGTTCAAATCAATTCACATCAATTCAGTGGAAGTGATTGCGCATAGACGAATTCCTCAAATCAAAGTACGTTGGGGCAAAGTTGTATCCGAACACTTGTACTGTACGCTTCGGGTTGCGCTATCGACAACAGCCTCGGTACCCGTACACACGACGATGTCAATGTTTGTTGCGCACGCTAATATGAACGGTGGTTAATAATATGCATGATCCAAGTTTACGAAAAAGACGATGTTGCTAGTGAACGAGTATGATTATAACAAAGACTAAAAATGACAACCACGAAGTTTGCTCGCGTAGCGTAACTTCCTCCCCATCTTGACATGCTCATACCTCAACGTCCTCTCCCTCTACCCACTGCTTCGCCTGCCAATACAATAGATCATGTTTCAGCCCACACGCACTTCCTCCTTCTCTTCTATGTCCCGGCATATCCAGCAGCACCTTCACCCCCATCGTCTCCTCCTGCAGATAAGCAAGGTATCTGTATCCGCTCGGATACCCCGCTAGCCTCCCCTCGTCCAACACAGGCACCTTTGCCGGATTCACAGGAATCATTTTATCCTTCTCATACCAGTGTCGGACAAATCTAGCTCGCCACTCCCCAGCCAGTTCAGGGTACTCCTCTGAATCTGTAGGGATCTTTTCCCAGAAAAAGCAGAAGCGACAGTCGCTTTCGGCGTCGACGTCGCAGCTGTCGCCGGGAGTGGTAGAGTTATAGGGTACGGTGAAGCGTTGGGTGATGGTGGCCTTCATCTTTGTACAGGCGCGTGTAGCAGTGCGGTTGATGTCGGTCGTGCTGCCGTGGCACCGGTGCATGATGAAAGCGCCTTTGTCCATGCCGGCTTTGGAGGCAGCGATGAAGTCACGATAGAATGTACGGCCCGTCCAAGTAGTATAGATATACGCGCGAGGGTGGAAAATGGACTCGAGGTTTTCCCATTCACAGGCGTCGCTGAGGAAGCAGTGGTGTTAGTCTATTCGACCGTGGACTGCAGGATTTTGTGGAGTTCTGATTACCGGTATGCAGGCCATCCCTCAGCGAGCTCGCGTAACTTGAAGCGCTCTAGAGCTAGGCTGTTTGGGCCGTTGTTACGGACCGCATCGTTAGGCCGTGAACCGGGCGGAAGCGTGTGAAGGTCTGGTACAACATAATGCTCTATGTGCTCAGCTTGATCGTGTTTTTGCTCTGCGGGAGGCATAATCGGTACGCAATGGAGAAATCCCCTGTCGCGGCAGCAGCGAGAAATGTTTCAAAAGGCATGGTGGAGTAGGAAATTGAGAGGCGGGGTATATATAGTGCGGAAACATCCCCGGAGGCAGTGTTGAGGGTGACGCCCCAAGATGTGCGGATAGACGGTGGTAAACATGGTCATGATGATGCAGGACACGAAGTTTGGGGAAGAAAGAGGGGTTGAGGAGGGTTGCTTTAGCCCGGAGAAAGGGAATTATCTCCGAAGCTGTAACGGGCACGATACGGGAGGGTATCACCCATACTTCCATCCCCCAAAACGCAAAAGCAATGTCCCTGTCCCCGGAGTTTCTCTAGCTAGATAGAATAGATAGATAGATCGATAAATACAGCCGATAGCAATAGAACAACAATTTACCTGCACCCGATTTCGAGATTGGGCTACATAATCGCAACATTTTTTCTCTCCGCTTTTGCTGCCAAGAGAGACGCCGTGCACTGTAGTCGAGAAAATTCAAGCTTTTGTGAGATTGTGGGTTGGAGGGGAGTTTAGGCTCCACTGAACATACTCTATTATATATAGTCACGACTCACGAGTAAGTAGCGGAACGGCTAGCTGGATTTATGGATGACTGCACATTTTAATAATTGCGAGAACCGCTAAGTTTCGAGATTCATAATAGTAGCATTGCATTCAATCCACCTGCACGAAAAGCGTAGAGTCACATAAACCCAAAAAAACCTTAAATCCCCTTGTCTCAGATTCGAAGGAGAATTATAAAAAAGGGGAACCAGGAATTTACACACCGCAAAAAAACCGGAAAAAAATAACAAGAAAAGAAAGAAAGAGTCATGCCTCCAAATCATCCACAAACACCATGCGCTCCCTCTCCTCACTGCGCACGCGCGCATACTCCAACACAAGCCTATACACGTACACGAGCATATCCTCCTGCCGCAGCACCCTCGCCGCCCAATCCCGCCCGTTCTCCGCTATCGCCTTCGCCTGCGCATCGTGTCCCTTCCTCTCCGCCACGCCGTTCCCCATCTCCGCCGTCGGTTTGAAGCCGACGAGGTACTCGAGGATGGCCCACCAATCCGCGAACGTGTTGTCCATGGGCACGAAGTGGCGCCAGGGCACGAGCCGCGAGTCGTGCCATTCGGCCCAGATGGTGGCTTTGATGGGGAGGCTGCCGCTCTGCATGAAGCCACGGAAGCGGCCGCTGTAGCTGTTGCCGTCGACGTCGGGGAGATACTTGTAGTCCCATTGGGTGTTGAAGGGGATTTCATCTTTGGCGCTGTAGTAGGGGTCGGTGTAAGGGCAGTGCCGGTTGCCCCAGAGCGCAGTCCAGCGCCAGGGGTTGCAGTGGAAGTGGATGAAGCCGGCGTTGGCGAAGGGAGCTACCCAGCGGCCCAGGGTCGAGGGGGTAGATTTCATGGCGCCCAGGTCCCAGACGGTGGCGTTGGGAAGGGCGAAGTTGTGGGCTGGTATTGGGACGAGGGAGGTGTCGTGGGCCACTTGGCTGCGTTCTTCAAGGTCGACGGCTGTTCCGTTGGTCATGCCGATAAACCTCTGGCGGTGAAAACGCTTCCAGTTGGTTTTGTTATGCCAACCACCTGAGGCTTGCCCACGCCAAACCAGCTGGTTGAGTTTTTCCACCCACGTGACGGTTTCGCTTTTGAAAGCGAAGCGCGGGCCCGTGGTCCAGTATTTGGCCGCCGGGATAAGGATTTCGTTGTTGACGCCTTGAATCTTGCAGCCACTGAAGAGGGGGAAGAGGGTTGTGTTGACGGAGTTGTAGCGGGGCTTCACGAAGCCGCCGTGCATGTTGCGGAGATGGGCGTGCTCGCAGACGGATTTCGAGGCGGTCCAGTTGGCGACGAAGCCGTGGTAGGAGCCGATGGGGAAGTCTTGCGGGAATTCAGGCGCGATGGACATGTCGCTGTCGAGGTCAGCGTGGCGGGCTTCGCTGTCGGGCGGGCAGGCTTCGCGGGCGAGTTGCCAGAATTCTATGGGGTTCTCCCAGCGGGAGCCGACGCCATTGAGGATGGCGAGGGAGTCTGCGCCGCCGAGTGGCGGTGGCAGAGATTGGTAAGTGGTGACAACGGAGGCGGAGCTCGCGGTTAGCGCGCTTTGTTCCTTTTTAGTTTTGGCGGCTTCTTGCATGTATGCATTTGTGGTCTCCCAAGGTACGGAGATGCGTGGTTCGTCGAGGTCGTTGATGGCGATGTCTACGTCTGGGAGGTATTCTTCGATTTGTCTGAGCATGTCAAGCCAGAGGATGTCCCATTCACCGGATATACGGCTTTTGCGATGCTTCCGCACCGTGGTCTTCCCATTTCTTATGCTGAATGAAGCAGGCCAGTCTTCCGGGATGCGGATCTCCGAAGGTTTTATACCCCAGAAAGGCTCGAGGTCGTTGTAGATTTGGTCGAAGAATTCCTCGACCACAACAGCCTTGTTTTGATGGGCATACTCTACCCATTTGTCGAAGTATGGGGGTGGGTGACGACCACGTCGTTTACGGTATTCGGCGGCTGCACTGGTAACACCTAGGGTTTCTGCATCCTTGAGACGTTCTATTTCTTTGTCTGCTATTCTGATCAGGTCGTCTATTGGGTGTGAGGGTAGTGCACTGTCGATGGTAAAGGATTCTGTTTCGGTTCCGGATTCTACTTCATTATCGAGTTCGCTCGAGCTTATTCTCTCGAGGGGAACTTGGGGTTGTTGGTGCTGAGGTTTTTGATCCTGCTGAACCACTACATGTCCGTTCAACGTTACAGCCGGGGGTGGTGTTGTCAAAAATGCCTGGAACGGAGCTAGAACAAGAACAAAAATGAAGATTGCAGCGATGAAATAACAGAACAACGAATATGAATTTCGAGCCATGATTTACACTTTCGAGAACCACAAGCACTGACGGGAGTGGGAAGGCATTGCAGGTAGTATTAAAACCACTCCCCTGCAAGCATACTACACGCTGGCTTGTCACAAGCTAGATGTAACCTACATGCATTTTCAGTCAGACTACTGCACGGTATCCCCATAGTCTGCATGTGGTGAGGTTACATCCGTGGCGTCGACAAGAAGGGATTCGGAAGTGACCGGCGAGCAAGCCTAAACTCTAGGCCATGCTCACGACCGGTGCACGGATCAAAGAGACTTGTGGTGAGGCTTGTGGTAAGCCGTGCATAGGCAGGCACCGAGACCTCCTCACTGGTTCGTTCAGCGTAGGGTTGTGAAATGCCGGCGAGTGGCTTTCAAGCTAGTGGGGGGCTGTTCCTGGCAGTCGCTTCCCGTAGCATGTTCCCTGGAGCGGAGTAAGCGAGAAGTAGTAGAAACTGCATCACGCTAAGCTGCATGATGCCCTCAACATTTTAACGACAGGGGCCTTTTTCTTCACGGATGCTCACTCATTTCACACAATACAACCAGAAACTACGCTGAAGCATGCTAAGTAGAGGCACCAACTCGCAAATCACAAGTGCTCATCCAAAGATAACACGAGAGGTTGGTGGTGTGAGGAGTAAACGCCGGGAGAGATCCGGGGGGTGGAGCTTCCCATACCGCTATTACGTGCGGGATACCACCTTCCGCTTTTGGCATCTGGACGACGTGCACGACTTTGCTCCTCAACCTCCCTCCATCAAGCAAAACCTCCTTCGATCAACGAGTTGGGGGGGCAATCGTGCGCAGCAGGAACGGCGGAGTGTGCTGGAGATCGAGCCAAGTACGGAGATGTGCTTGTTCGAACCGTGGAAGCGAAGTGCGTGCATGTGTTGAAAACCAATCCGATGGCTGAAAATCTCCCACAATGTCCCGCTTTTGCTCCCGAGCTGGCTAAGCTTCTGGGGTATCAGCCTTGTCCACCCCTGCAGCTGGAGAAGCCACAAGCATCCACATCCAGCCCGAGTTCCAGCTATCATCCTAGAACGGTTCATGTCAGCCCCAAGAGTTCCCCATCTGATGCGATGATTCATGAGCTCGATTTGGGAATGCCCGCACGGTTCATTTACTCGGCACCACTTTTGCTAACCACTCACCTCTGGTCACTACCCCTTGCTTCATGGAGGAAGAGGCTTAAGAAGTGGAAGTGCATATGCCGAGGAAGTCGGAATGCAGATGCATTCCTGCCAAACCGAGTCCAGCCACCAGCCAGTGCCCCTGGGTGGTTATCCTGGAATGCGACTCATTTACCCTGTGATGCACTTTTTGTTGAATAATCTGATGTTCGAGTTTCAAAGTTCAAACTTCTATGCTTTCTTTATGATTGAACTGTGCTGTCTTTCCATCATTTATTGTTTCGATTGAATATACCTTTTGTGAAATTATGTATAACAACCTCTTATCAGCAGTGCTGCTTTGTGTGAGTGTTTGTGAAGTGGCAGGATTTGGACCATGGGTTTCTTTTCAGACAGTAAGTTTCCAAGCGTCAGACCGAGTTCTCGTCTAGTGCTCTGACCGGATGACCCTTGTAATTGGCTAAATTGTGGCCAGGAACCCACGTTTCGAACGAGTATCTTCACCATCCGTCAAGATCAAGATCGAGCAGCACTGGCACCCGGTTACATATTCCTCGCGAATTATGTATCTGACGTCAAATGGCCGAGCTTTGGACCGCAAATTTACTCTTTGGATGGTGATTTAATTTGGAACGGGAACGACTCAGCAATAGTGAGAGCGCTTGATGCCCATGTCAGAACTGCCCCCAATATCCGCCAAGCGGCAGTGAAAGCCAATAAGTCTAACGGATAATATAGGTGTGCGATTACCAAGGCGAACGGGGCACACATCTCTGCATGAACGATGCCATACCTGTCGAACAACCCGGTCATAGCTCTGGATACATACGGTTTTTCGATAACTCATATGAAGAGGTTGGCGAACCCTTTGCCGCGTCCGGTGATCTGAGGGCTCCTGATAACCATGAACTCAATACCCCTCGCATGGGGAACCAAAACACTTTCCTACAAGATGTATATCAGAAACGGGAATTTAATTTGTCGAGGTTCAAGGGTCATCAGAAAGGTTTTATTCTGGATGCTTGTTTCCAAGAGATCGATCAAACTACGAGAGACGTAGTGTTTCGATGGTGTGCCCTCGATCATGTCGATGCCGGCGAGACTTTTGTGTATCAAAATGGCAACCCAGAAAATTACTCGACTCCCATTGCGGGCGATGGAAGTAGGGGAAGGCCATGGGACTGGTTTCATATTAACGCAATCGACAAGGTATGATCCTATATGCTCCTCTTTTATTCTTCGAATTCTGCACTGATACTTGACAGAATGAAGAAGGCGATTACCTCGTAAGTGGTAGACACACCAACACAATCTACAAGATAGCAGGCAGCAACAATAACAAAGACCTCCCTGCTGGCGAGATCATCTGGAAACTAGGAGGAAAAGACAGTCACTTTCAACTTGACGGCTTCAACTTCTCCCGTCAGCACGACGCTCGCTTTCATACCACAGGAAATTCAGAATCCTCCATCTCTTTTTTCAACAATGCATACGACGGCTTCTACGCCACCGCGGCCTGGAGCGACGGCCTGTTGATATCTCTGGACAACAATAGCATGGTCGCTCATGTCGCCGCTCGCTATGAATCCCCCGACCACAGGAGGTCCCTATCTCAGGGATCAGTACAGTTCACACACAGCAACACGACCTTTATTGGTTGGGGTAACCGCCCATTCGTGAGCGAGCATGATGTTAATGGTACACTTCTTTATTATGCGTCGTTTTCCGGACATGTGGAGTCGTTCCGAGCATGGAAATTCCCGTGGGTTGGCAAACCCAAGACACAACCGAAAATACTGGGCTACGCGCTGGATGCGAACAACCCACTCTATGGATATGTCAGCTGGAATGGTGCAACGGAAGTGGCTGCGTGGGCTATTTATACCAGCGAAGAAACAGCACGAGGACCATGGAAAGCAGTTGGCACAATACGAAAGCAAGGTTTCGAGACTTTTATCAACTTTACGAACCTCGCGATGAGACACAATCGCGTTCCGACCGGTACCGGCTTTCGCCCTTTTATGTACGCTGAAGCGCTTGACGCGTCAGGCGCTGTGTTGGGTACTTCTGCTATTGCCCAGACCTTCGTTCCAGATAAATACACGGTAGAGCTATATAACTGCAGCGAGACGCACTGCCAACGATGCACCAACATGACGGAACAACAATGCGACAACGCGAAAGAATGGTTTTCGTACGATGCAGACTATTCGGAAGCTTGGATGGTGGAGCGGTCGCACAGATTTGGCTACTGGACTTTATTCTTCCTGGTCTGTGTACTGGAAGTATTCAGTCTGGTGTTGCCCGCCGTGTTATGTGCACTGCAAGGCTGTCAAGAAGAGAGGATGAAGAATACCAAGCTGTCGGAGGATGATATTGACAAAGATGATTACAGCAATGGCCGTGAGACAGCCAAACAGGACTTTGTGGCTGTATGTTGGGAGAAAGTACGACGGGTGACGAAATGGGGCTCTATAACTGAACCGCGAATCGGAAACCAACCTTATGAAGCACAGGGTTTGCTGGTGGGCAGGAAGGACACCGAAATGAGTCCAACAATCTCGTGAGCGATAATACTCGAAGCTTGACGTGGCTGCCCTGAAATATGCTGGATATAATTCAGGTACCTCACGCAGTTCCCGAAAAGGTCAGAGTAACGCCGCGCTTGAGTCACAACCATCAAACCTGCAACAAACAGAAAACACCCTGGAGGACGACAAAATTATACACGACTGTCTCCTCGTTTCACGATCCTCCAGCTGCACCAGGAAACAATACTCATGCACCATTGATTTCATGCGAGAGAGTGGAAGAACGACATGTCAGAGTGATGGAGACACCTCCACGAACGATTGATCCCTCTCAAGTTTCTGGCGTGAAACTTTGATCTCATGAACCGCACAATAGCCAGAGCATTCGGGAAAAATAAAGCCAACCAATAATCCACCTATGTATTCAAACTCTTTATCACGTAAGGACTGGAACTGGAAGCGAATACCACATCACGGAGCGGATCACCAAGAAACGATAAAATCATCTAACCCGCCAGCTGGTCCAGCAAGCTTCTTCCGACAATCCCCCGCTTTGCACTGTTCAGAGCCCGAATATTAGAAGAAGCACAATTGTGGCACAGGGTTTTATTACCCCAGGCGTTATCTGGAGAGTGTAGCTCGATTCAGACAATGTATTGCACAAGCAAACGAGGGCTCTGGGTGGAATAGGCTGTGTTTTTCGTTGCTGTGTGCTAGGATAAGCGGAATTGGAGATAGAGCGAGGGTAGAGCGCCGAAAACGTTGCGATGTAGAGTCCGGGAAATTGCGATGTAGGAGTTGGAGAAAGCACATGGAGACGCTCTTGCTACTGTTTTTCTTAAAAAAAGTAAAGTAGAATAAGGGGTACTGTGTTCGGGGGGGAAAGGGGAATATTAAAGATATCGTTCGCTTCGAGGGGTGTCGATGATGCTTGTTTAATTTTGAAAGCAAGCCCCCTTCTTGAATGTGGCTTTATTGTAAACACCCTTTGGGTATGTGTATTTCGAGTTCTCTACGATTCCGTTTTTCGGTCCCGGCTTGTGAGACCCCCTGTCGGTTTACTGTAGTACTGTAGTACTGTATGTACGCTGTCGGTGTTATTTTCTGGAAGAATAAAGGGGGTTTCGGGAAACGGGTTCGTTTCGCATATTGTTAAAATGGGGTGGGGGGGGGGAAAGGGGGGTCGATGATGCTCGTTCAATTTTGAAAGCAAGCCCCTCGTCTTGAATGTGGCTTTATCGTAAACACCCTTTGGGTATGTATATTTCGAGTTCTCTACGATTCCGTTTTTCGGTCCCGGCTTGTGAGACCCCCCCGTCGGTTTGCTGTAGTACTGTAGTACTGTATGTACGCTGTCGGTGTTATTTTCTGGAAGAATAAAGGGGGTTTCGGGAAACGGGTTCGTTTCGCATTATCGTTAAAGTATGGGAGGGGGGGGGGTTCGTCCGTAGTCGGTGGTGAGAGTTAAACTCAAGGTCTCGATGATATTTAGCGCCACTTCCTGCTATACACGCTACGAAAGATTCGAAATATTTTTCCTTCCGGCACACCGACAACAAAACGGGCTCCACAAAGGAGGAACAACCAGCCCTGTCCCGAAACGCCCCCTCAAACGCTGCGTGGAAAAGATGTAAAAACACACACACAAAGCCCGACCGGTCCGCCGCACTCTAAAGGCGGAGAGCCAACTGTAAATACCGGTTCACTCCTCCACATACAACAAGTCCCTCCGCTCCCAAAACCCTTCCCTCAACCCTTCCAACCACGCCTCCATCACCCTGCCCAACGCCCCCACAATCCCCTCCTTAACCCTCCCTTTCTCCCGCCAGAAATGCCGCACCAGTTCGCCCGCGCACAGATCCGGACTGCCCGGGTACCCGTCCGTCTCGTCGCAGGGAAGCGGTTTTATGTCGTCCTCGCCCGTGAAGTCGTAGCGGACGTACTCGTTAAACGCCGTCTGCTCGAAGACTTTTTCGTTCTTCCAGCGCGCGCAGCCAGGGTACCTGGCGCCGTCCGGGCAGGTGGCCCAGGCGTCTAGGATCTCGCGCGTGCGGGCGTTGTTCTGGGCCACGATGAAACCCGTGTTCATGCCCGGGTGGCCGTGGCTGTCGCGGCACCAGGAAGGGTCCATGGAGATGGCGAGGGAGGTTGTGGGCGTGATGTTCCAGTGGTTGAAGAGGGATTCGAGGGGGATTTCTGGGTGGTTGTACAGGGCGTCGGAGTCGGCGAAGATGAGGAAGCGGTGGTGTGGGTGTGAGTCGAGGAGGGAGAGGAGGGCGGAGGGTTTGGTCCAGGAGGAGAACCGGTCCGTGTAGGTTGCGGGGCGGAGGAAGAGGTAGGTGTAGTTGTGGATGAGTGCTGTAGAGGGGGCGGTTTCGCGGGAAGGTTAGTTGTGGGTTTGTACTGGTGGTAGACTTGGGGAAGCAGGCGACGCACAGTACATGTAGTGGTTAAGTATCCCAGCAGAGCCACGTTCCAAGTCCTCCCAAGCAACAAAATCATCGTCAAGCACATGGTTTTTCTCGCTGAACGAGCGCGTGTCGAGATCGACGATCAGAACTGAGTTGCCCAGTGGCTCCGTCCACACGGCTTCCCTGAAGTCCAGCTTCTTCGTTGTGTTCGTGGCATCGGAAAAGTACGTCGCTGACGTCGAGAGGTCCCGGTGGATCAGCGGCGCGTACAGGGTTTTGAAAAAGGCTGCGGCGTCTAGGTTTGGTTCTTCATAACCTGATGTCTTTCCTCCTTCTGCTGCTGCTGCTGCGGCTGCTGACGATGACGGTATTTGCCCAGGTGGGGGAGGTAGTGGTGGTGGGGGTCCTCCTCGAAAGAACAACGACCAGGCAAGAGCCAGCGCCAGTAATACCGTGAGAACAGGATGGTATCTCCTAAAGGGAGATCCGCGACGCGGAGAGAATCTTCCCGCCGGGCGGTCGTGCAGATCGTCGTATTGTGAGTTTTGAAATGGCTGATGCGCCTGGAATGTTCTTTTCATTGGAATGGTGGTTTCGGTTTCGGTTTCGGAGGTAGGTTGGTCGTTATTTACTGAGTAGTGGTGTTTTCCCGAGTTGTCCCAAGGAATTCTGTAGGCACTCGCCTATGTGGCAGCAGCGTTGAGTTTCAAGCCAATGGCTGTATGGGATATAAGCAGAAGTAGTTCTTGTTTTTGCAGTCGAAATCGAGGAGCAGTAGTAAGAAGGATAAACCATGACACAGGAAATCGCGGCAGTTACAGCGCTGTCAGGGAACGAGGGGGGATGAACCAGAACCAGAACCAGAACCGGCGGGATTCGAATCATTGCCAGAGGGGCGCAGCAGCACGAGCGAACGGGAACGAGTAAAGGGGGTGGCGACCATTGGATACAGTTGTTGTACCTTCTGCTTAGAGGTACAGTACATGTTCGAGTCTCGAAGAGGAAAGTTCAATAATGGAATGCAGCCAAGCCTTTGTGGCGAGCCGAAAAGAGACGAATCGATTCAGCCTCGGGAGAGCAACCAGGGAAGTTGAACGGATTCTTTCAATTATGACGCAATCACTCGCTTGTCTTCAGTAGTGCCACGTGCTGACCCTGAGCCGGGCCCACGTGCTGTAAGTGTGTGTAAAAGAAACTCCGGAATTACTCCGTAAAATCAATTTGGTGGTACTGTATATATGCGTGGCAGTGCATTATTGAACCATCCTGGAAACCAAGACCACTTCACCAGGACCAAGTGACCTCTACACAAGTCACGTGGAAATGATACATGCGGTTGATCGTTATCTTACGTGCATCCAAGGAGACTTGTGAATAGAATGACCATGATTCTCCTAGTACTAGCACAGAAAGGGGCCAAAAGGATCCGTGAAACGAAAGATGACGAAGATAGACGAGGATTGGAAGATAGAAGGAACTCCTCTAGAAAAACACGAGAAGAGAAATTTGTGTCGTAGGAATGTTTACGCATCTCAAAAGAACGCACGAGCAATGTTTCTTATAGTTCAAACGCTTCCTCTTCCTCCATGATATACATCTCACCGTGTATTAAATACAAATACTTCCATTTCCACATATGTATAGGAGAAGGAATGTTTGTGTAGCAAACAACGAGATATTGCATGTTTAATCGTCACCTGTTTGCTCCAACAAGTCACATGCTTCTATCAAGTTCAGTATAATATATCCCTCTTCCACAACCTCCTGAGACCCAAATCATCCTTTCTAAGCATTTACTCCTCACTCTCGTCTCCAACAACCCCAAGACCCTTCTAATCTTCCCAAACACCACCCTCGTGACATCCTACAAGTTCCACACTCTCCCCCCGCCGGTTCCATCGCTCTCATCCTGACCATCCTACAAAAAACCTCACCACCTCACCACAATCATGTCCAACGACCAAGGCGAACGTATCCAAGCAAACTGCAGGATCATCTGGGGCGAAGGCGACTACGACCTCGACATCTACGCTGACGATTATGAGTACTACTCATGCTGGGTCAAGCGAGATTTCGGACTTTCTTTCGGGCCACCCCTAACTGGAACTGGTTTGTGTTCGTCGCCGGAAAAAGCTTGGAACGAGTTCGACCGTATGTTGCGGGAATGGGCGCAATCGGTCAAGAACGGAAAGCCGATGACGAAGGAGGAGCAGTTGAGCATTTTCTCGGGGCCGAATGGTGAACACAGAGCTCTGCTGGAAACAGTTGATGCGTTCATGGCGGCGTACGAAGGAAAGCTGTGATTCAGGAGGAGACTCTTCGAAGAAATAAATGGTTTTAGGCGTAAATACGCTTTCTTCTCACTTGTTCGATGCTCTCTGCTAACTGGTCTTTGTGATAG
>Ga0139316_10022_pt1 | contig 16161 bp, 14 predicted proteins | sample In4P11_FD_99382 | JGI IMG/M metagenome (GOLD analysis project Ga0139316, IMG submission 99382) | reverse complement strand
CAGAAACAGGTAACATTTTAACATGGACGTTGATATCAGAATGCCCAATTCCTAATGATGTAAGTGATTTATTAGTGGAAGGTGAGGTGGCAATTGATAATATTGAGAAACTTGTAAAAATGGAACGTAGTATCAAAAGGCTTAAAAAAGAAGCCGGTATTGATGTAGATGAGCAAAATTACCATCATGCTTTAATGAAATTTGATAAAGTAATTGAACTTCAAGAGAAAAAAGAACAAATTTTAAAAGAGTATGAAATGAACTTGCTACAGTTTATAGATTTACTTAAATCCTTACAACTTAAATAACCTAAAGAGATAATATATTCATGTAATGAGCGTAGGAAATTTAACTTCTTATGCTCATATTATTTTTTTGTGTTGCAAGGAGTTCGGGTGTTAGACCTAAGCAGATTGCTGCCACTTTAATAACATTTTGGAAACTTCTAGTCTGCCATCTTCTATAAGTGGTAGTTGCTTAGCCTAAGAAGGTTACATAGGTTGTAGTCTGAATCTGCTTCCAAAGTTGTTAATATTGTAGCATCAATAATCATAATTATATCATTATTTCGAAGAAAGAATCTGTTATTGAGATTATCAGTAAAAATAAGAAGAAAAGTTATTATATAGAGTAGGGTCATAAGGGTTTAGGCTTCATAAATAAGTTTGGGAAAAGTATAAACTGACAAGATCATTTGCCACTGGAGATTTTATGGGCGAAGCGGATTTGCTAATGTAAAATAAACTAGTGAGAAATAAAGGTTTCAATGCAAGTATAAATATAAAAGAGGTACTAACAAAAACTTATTAGTTTTTGTTAGTACCTCAGAGTTTCGAGTGGAAATTTGATAGGTTAGCAGATTATTTCTGTTTCTACATTTCTTTTGCGCATTCCACAAGCTTAGCACATTCTGATACGCCCTTATCCATCATTTGAGCACATTCAGCTACATGTCTTCCACCCTTTGTAGTAGCCATTTCAGCTACGTGGCTAGTAGCGAAAACCTGAGTAGATGAAGTTAATAGTACTAAAACTAATGCAGATACTGAAAATAATTTTTTCATAATAATCCTCCTTAAAATTTATATTTTTAGACTTATGCTTATATTAAAAATAACAAAATGCAAAAATCATATTAGTGATTACCCAAAAATAGAATATTAGGTTTTTATAATTAATCATTTATGCATTAAGCAAACTATTTGTACACAGTATAGCAATGCTATGTGTAGTTTGTATGAAGATAATTATGTTAAGGTGAGATTTTTTATTATAAGTCTAATTTGAAATACATTACTAAATACAATGTACTAACTATAAGTGTAATTAATTCAGCAAGACATTAGATATTAATTGGTATTAAGTACTATAATTGACAATTAATCAATATTCTGATAATATGTACATATGTAATAGTATGATTATGGAAGGTGGAATGTCGTCCGGCAAACTTAGTGCTAAATATTCACATAGCATAAGACGCGTGGAGAAGTAAAATAAAATCATTTATTTAAATAATTTGGTGTGACTGCTTATTAATAGTTGACTATTGATAGCGGTTTATTTGAAATACCAATTTATTAAGTTATGATTTTATATTTACTCTCAAGGCGAATTTTCAACCTTTTTAGGTAAAAGTCGTAGAGTAAATCTGCGGCTTTTTTATTTTATAGAAAATCCTACTATTACATTAATTTACGAAACAAGAAAGGGTGTTAACTATGTTATTAGAGTTATTAAAAAATAGAACAAGTATTAGAAGCTTTACAGGTGAGGATATATCTAAAGAGGTTATTAAGTACATTCTTGAAGCAGGAAGATTATCTCCTTCTGGTGGCAATGAGCAAGCCTGGAAATTTGGTGTGATCACTGATAGAAACTTAATAAGGGAAATTTCGGAAATATCCTATAATCAAAAATGGATAGAATCTTCTAGCTTTTTAATAGTTCTGTGCACTTGCATTGTAGAAGTGGAACGTGGAGGAAGAGATATTCAAAAATCACGTTTTCCTAAGCTTTCAGGAACAATTGAAAGTATGAATAATGAAATTTACTCGTGTTTGAATATGGAGGAACATCAAACAAAAATTCCAGGGACGCACATGGTGCTTGCTGCTTTAGAACATGGAATAGCTTCAACATGGGTATCTTATTTTGATGTTAATAAAGTCTCAGCACTATTAAATTTGCCTAAATCATGTATGGCTTCCGAAATACTTGTTTTTGGATACCCTACTAAAAAGAAAGAACCTATAACTAAAAAAAGTATAGAGGAAATTGTTTTTTATAATATGTTTAAGTAAGACCTTATAGATAGCCATATGAATATATACAATTTGAATTTATACTTAAAAGTTTATTACAAGATTGATGAGTAAGCATTTCTAGAAAGGAGTAATATTATGAAAAAAGCCTTGATAATATGGGGAGGATGGGAAGGTCATAACCCTCAAGTAATTGCAAATGGAATTAGTGAAATGTTGGAGAAAAGCAATTATAATGTGACTATAACATGTGATTTCGCTATTCTAATTAATGATGAGCTTACAAAATATGATGTTATAGTTCCAGTATGGTCATGCGGTATAAAAGGTGAATATTATTTGAATCCATTATTGGAAGCGGTGAAAAGCGGGGTTGGGTTAGCTACATTTCATGGTGGTATAAATTGGTTTGAAGATGAAAAATACTATAAAATGATTGGTGCATCATATCTTTATGATTCAAGTTGTGAAGAATATACTGTTAAAATAACTGATAAAAATCACCCTATTACAGTAAGGGTAAATGACTTTAATATTACTAGTGAAAAGTATTATATACAAGTAGATCCTAGTAATAATGTTTTAGCCATGGCTGACTTCTCAGGGATAAATACACCTATTGCTTGGACAAGAAACTATGGGAAAGGACGAATATTTTATACTTCGTTAGCGCATTCCTCTGAACAGTTTTTTAGTAACTCAAATATGAAAATTATTTTAAATGGAATTGAATGGTGTTCAAATGATTAATAGAGAAGTGATTGTAGGTAGATAGCTTATAAGAAAACCCATACACAAGATTTATTAAGTGTATGGGTTTTTAAATATAAGTTTTTACCAATTCTCATAATGTATTATGTCTTCCAGATTTGTTCGTGGGCGAGCTTTAGGTGATTCATTTGAATAACCAAGTGTAATAATACTAACTACATATTTGTCAGAAGGTATATTTAGAATTGGTCTTATTTCTTCTTGAGTAAACCATGCAACCCAACAAGTACCTAAGCCTAAGCTTTCAGCACAAAGGACTAAATGTTCTACAGCTATTGATGTATCTCTTATTTCAATACCTTGAAAACAGTTTCAATAGAATTTCCCATGGAAGCTTGATTAAAAATCCAAGACACTTGTTCTTTTTTGATTATTGGAATTTTATTGAATTAAAATCGCTCATTTATAGATTGAAATTATTTTACTTTTATGTAATACTAAGGAATGAAGACTGCTTACAAGATAAAAATTAGATGTAAGTGTACTAAGAAAAAGTAAGGAGGAACCAGTATGGCAGAAACAGGTAACATTTTAACATGGACGTTGATATCAGAATGCCCAATTCCTAATGATGTAAGTGATTTATTAGTGGAAGGTGAGGTGGCAATTGCAGCATATAAAACATTACGTGATAGTGCAATATTTACGAATAAGAGATTAATCGTGAGAGATGCACAGGGTATTACAGGTAAAAAAGTGGAGATATACTCATTGCCGTATTCATCTATTAATATGTGGTCTACAGAAAATGCAGGAAAATTATTTGATGTCAATGCTGAAGTAGAGCTTTGGACGAGAGCAGGACATATTAAGGTAAATTTGAACAAGAGCGTCGATATACGAAAGTTCGATAAACTAATAGCAAATGCTCTTCTTAAATAATATATAATGGCATATATGCTAGCTATGAAAGTTTTTCATAGCTAGTAGCAAACAAAAACTTCTAGTTATTGTTACGTCCCCCGAGGACATAATGAAAACTAGAAGTTTTTACTTTCCTCTTACGGCCATTAACAGCATAATAAAAATCCCTACTGCAATGAATACTCCTCCGCCCATATAGTAATATTCTAAATAGGGAGAGTTTGTACCAGCAATTTCAAATATACCCTTCAAAAGGCTACCAAGGGTAAGGGTAGCAATTCCTGAATTATAGATATTAAAAAATACCCTATAGCCTGTAAGCTTGGTGATATGAGGGATAAGTCTCCCAATTAGGAAATACATCAAGGCACCGCCCAGCAGGGGGTATAAAAACATCCAAGTCATTGATTTTGAATCTACTCCATGGCCAAAAATACCATAAACCTTATCTATAACTATAGATATTACTGACAATATCAAATAAGTTAATATCGTTTTTCTAAGCTGTTTATCATTATTTCTTTTATTAATATCCAAAATAGACAATGTCGCTCACCTTCCTTTCTCCAATGCTTTTACCGCTGGTAGGATTATTTATAACTTCTCCATTAAAGTACATAGTTGAGGATCCACCACCGTCTAGGTTATAAGCTACAGTGCAGCCTCTTTCCTTAAATTCCTGTGCAAGTTGTAGAAGGGAAAGTCCCTCACTTTCACTGGTACGCCCATCGGATACAATGACAATATAATGAAGAGGTGAAATCTGACCAATTGCAGTTCTAGGATTGCTTGACATGGATTTTCCTACTTCACTAGAGCTGTTTACAGCAATTTTACCATCCACAACAAGACCGGGTCCAAAGGATAATACCTGCCAGGCACCCTTATCATTTAAGGAATCTAAACTTACCTCATCTTCTGAAACAACGGATAAGTCACCTTCCTTATCTATAACCAAAGCATCATTATCACCACTTCTAGCTGTATCCCTATAGGTTACACCGTTACGTAGCACATAGCCTCCATCTCTAAAGCCGTAGTAATCTCCGTTTATGGCGAAGATTGCCTTATTATCTTTTGCCATATCAGAGGTTGCTGCAGTTATATTTCTGCCGTAAGTATTATTTGCAAGGGCTGTTTTCAGATAGGATGCATCGGAAACCTGAATATCCGCCACATAGATGTTTGAGTCATACTTACGCACTGTTTCAATGTTAATTTTAATATTTTCATCCTGATAAGACTTATTAGTAATAACCGCCTCAGACTGTGTATCTGATTTTGCTAAAGTTTCTCCCACTGATGGTGTGGATGTTGACCCTTCTGATGCTGTAAGTGAACTTTTTGAAGGCACTGCGTCTACTGAAACATTTGTTATTGATTTGGGCAGTACAAAGGTATCCACCAGTGTAAAGGCAAAAGTCACTGTGAGTATAATAGAATATATAGCAGCCCATCTGTAGGGCTTAGATAGAAGTTTTTTCATTTCCTATTTCATCCTTTCCTTTTGTATAATTAGAAAACTGTATTTAATAAAATAAATACTTTTTAAATCCTTCCTATTATTAGTTTACTTTACAAACACAAACTTTCTTTGAGACCAATAACTGAAAAAGAAGATTGTTATTTCAGTAAAAACTTTAGCCAGGAATAGGGATAGACCTATGACGCTGTAATATATATCAATCACTCCGTAGTTTAAAAGCATTATAAAGGTTGCAAGTACGAAATATCTCGGTAGTGAAGTTTTAATGGAGGCATCCTTAAATTTTGAAAATACATAGTGCCTATTTACTATGTAGTTAAAGGCAGCACTGCAAATTCTTGCTCCTATTACAGCCATAAACAAATTTGAAGTTAACAGCTCTATTACTCCTAGAAGCAGGAAATCAAAAATCCCTGACAAAATAGAAGACATACTGAATTTTATCATAGGTAAATACACCTTGAGAGAATCCTTTAAAGGATGAAAATGTGAAGATTTATTTTTTTCAAGATACACAGTATCTATATCAATTTCATAAAAGCTGTAACCTTCTGGCATAGTGTCTAAAAGCATATTCATTTCATATTCAAATCTGTCACCTGAAATATGACAAAGCCAAGGTAGCATTTTCATGGAGAATCCACGAAGCCCAGTTTGAGTATCATAAACCTTAGCACCACTGGCAAAGGAGAATATAAACCTTGTTGCGGTGTTTCCAAAGGAACTGCGAAAGGGGACTTTTCCTACAAATCTTCTAGTTCCAAGCACTACAGAATTATTATGATCTTTTATAGATTCTGCAATTTTCACAATATCCTTTGGTAAATGCTGTCCATCGCAGTCTGCAGTCACAACTCCTGTATCTTCTTTAGTTTGTTGTATATATTCAAAGCCCATTTTTAAAGCTTTTCCCTTCCCTCTGTTTTTCTCATGAGTTAGAACCGTGCAACCAAGACTTGAAACAGTATCAAAAATGTGTTTATACTCTTCTCCGCTTCCATCATCTACAACTACTATGTGATAATCACATATATCCATTAAAGCATGTACTAGGTTAATTAGTTTTTCACCAGGTTCATAAGCTGGAATTAAAATTGTCATATATTGACCCTCCTGTATTCCTTTCTATGAACTTATTTTACGAAACAAACCTTAAACACACCTTAAATATTTACAAGTTCGGTTAGTGGGAATTTTGATGTCCATACTATATAGAAGCGATGTCTTTAATACTAAAAATGATGTCCTTGATGTCTTTATTATTCTATAGAGATATATAAAGTAAATAAAAGAAAAGGAAGGAATCACATGTTGGATTCCTTCCTTTTCTATCTTTAAATGATTTAATAATTTATTTTGTGTTTTTCTCATATTGCTTTATTAAATCACCAATGTCCTTGAAACCTGACTTTTTCGCATGTAAAAAAGCAGTAAAGTTATCTTCATCCTTGCTACTTACATCGGCACCGGCCTCTAATAATATTCTAACCAAATCAATATTTCCCGAGGTGGAGGCAGCCATTAAAGGAGTCCATCCATAAGAACTACTAAGGCTTGGGTCCGCACCTGCTTTAATTAAGGCTCTTGTAGTTTCCACAGATTCTTGTGATATAGCCTTAATTAATGCTGTCTCTTCATAAGGGTCTTGTAAATTCGGATCGGCACCTGCATCAATTAAAAGATTAATAAGGGCTACATTATTATCTTGCACTGCCCACATTAGGGGTGTCCAGCCATCTATGTCTATAATATTAGGATCAATTCCTGTGTTCAATTGGGTTTTAACCTTTGTAATATCTCCCTCTGCAACTGCTTGGATTATCATTGGAACTTCTTCCTTAACTGAAACATCAGATAAAAAAGTATTTGCAACTTCTTTTATTTTATCAGCATATACAAAACTTATACCCGATAAAGTAGTGATTGCTAATGCTAGTCCCACTATAGACCAAATAACTTTTGAAGTCTGTTTAAAGGCTGACTCTGAAGAGTTATAAAAAAATACTTGTATTGCATTAATTCTTTTAGGAAGAGGTGGATGCGTAGAAATCTTTTCCAAAAGCCATATAAAAAAACCACGCTCCTGACTACTTTGCATCAAATATTCACTTCGATTAACTTTTTTGTATAATGATTTTCCTATGGCTAGCATAGTTAGTCCATTCATTGCTGCTTCTGAATTATTGATATAACTCGCAGCTATTCTATCACAAGTATACTCACATGCTCTGGAGTAAGCTTCACTAAGAAAAGGCATCCACATAGCTGGTAAAATTAACATTTGCCTTGTTATATGTTTTCGCTTAATATGAGCTAATTCATGAGCTATAATGAAATATAATTCCTCATTATCTGCAGAGTTAATCAAATCAAACACATCGGAATACAAAACCACCATATTCCTTCCAAAAAAACGAGTAGCAAAGGCATTCAAAGCTCCTGCAGATTCAATAACATAAATTTCAGGAACTACGGGCATTTCCATATGATCACAGAGTTCTCTTGTTTTTTGAAATACCTCTGGAAATTGCTGAGGGCTTAATCGCACTCCATTAGTCCTGATTTGTGCTATCATCAGACCATGAAGAAAAAAGGAAAGAATATTAAGAAGTAACAGAGCAATAAATCCTACAATAGAAAATAATAAAAATACATACCCAATTATGCTAACTATTAGAGCAAAGATAAAATATTTCTTCTCATCTTTGTGAATTAAATGCTTAAACTCTAAATTTTTATTCATTGTCTATCTCCTCTCAAAATAAGTTATAGTAAAACTTTAAAAAATTTCTATTTGTATCTATTTTAATCTTTATAAATACTTTATTTAGCTCAACGATGATAATAATAGCATTTAGATGTGTATTTTACTATCGGTAATTATTATGAGTAGAAAATAAAAACTTCCATTTTGCAACATAAGATGGGATATGTACAATAATTTCTTTATTGAATTATGAGGGAACGGCAAAAGCTCCGCACAAAATTTGTGAGAAGCATATGTATTTGAGGTAGGGGTAATGAGGTTACCTATAAACATAGAACAACTATTTGATGGAACAACCCTTGTTTATGATATAAAATCTTATCTTTTAGAAGTTTAAATTCCAGTATCCAAGTACAATAAAATAATCGTGAAAATTATCCTACCATTTAATTGTTACTACAGGTTTGATTAAATCTCTTGGTTTTTCTTTCATCAGCATAAGAGCTGCTTCAACACTTTCAAGTCCCTCAAAACGATGTGTAACAAGCTTGCTTGGATCAATTCTGCCTGTTTCAATAAGAGAAGCCAGTTTTTCCATACGCAATCTTCCACCTGGCATTAAACCTCCTGCAATAGTCTTATGTCCCATACCACAGCCCCATTCAGCACGTGGAATCTTAATATAATCGCCATCTCCTAAATAGTTGACATTACCGATTTTTCCACCGGGTTTTAATATTGTAATTGCTTGAGCAAATGTATCAACATCTCCGCCGGCAATGATAACACGATCCACACCCTTTCCCTTTGTTTTTTCCATAACCTGTTCTACTATATCCCCTTGTCTATAATTAATGATATCAGTAGCGCCATATTCTTTAGCAAGTTGAATACAGTTTGGACGAGAACCAACAGCATAAATACTAGATGCACCACGAATAGCTGCTGCTGCCACGGCCATTAGTCCAACAGGTCCAATTCCAATAACTGCTACACTGTCACCAAATTGTACATCCGCAAGCTCAACCCCATGGAAGCCTGTGGGCACCATGTCAGAAAGCATACAAGCTGCAACCGGATCCATACCTTCTGGCAACAATGCAAGATTTCCATCAGCATCATTTACATGAAACAACTCTCCAAATACGCCGTCTTTAAAGTTAGAAAATTTCCATCCTGCAAGCATTCCACCTGAATGCATCTGATAACCACCTTGAGCTTCAAGTGAATTCCAATCCGGTGTAATAGCAGGAATAATTACCTTATCTCCAACTTTAAAACATTTCACTAGATTTCCAACTTCTACAACCTCTCCAACCGCCTCATGCCCAAGAATCATATCATGACGATCACCAATTGCACCTTCCCAAACAGTATGTATATCAGATGTACATGGTGCAAGAGCAATTGGACGGCAAATAGCATCTAAAGGACCACAAATAGGTCTCTCCTTTTCAATCCAACCTGTACTTCCAATACCTAACATTGCAAAACCCTTCATAAAAAAACTTCCCCTCTAAATTATACTAAATGATTGCTTGTTAATTTTATAACAATCATTCTATTGACATTATAAAATATAATCTTTTAATAGTCAATACACAATTCATTATTAATTTTAGTAATGTTTAGATGGATATTTATGATTTTAATTGATAATATTGATTAAAATATAATATAGGTAGTGATGTTTACAAGAAAAAAAGACATGCTATTTGCACATCTTATTCATATATTCTGATATTTTTTTGCCTGCTCAATAATATTCATTGCTGAGGCTAGTCCAATTCCAAAACGATCGCATCCGGCTTCTGCCATTTCCATCAGAGTATCCAAATCTCTTATTCCACCAGCTGCTTTAATTTTCGCCTGATTTTTAATGGTTGCCTTTATCAGTTTAATATGATTTACCGTAGTAGGGTTAGAACACCACCCTGTCCCTGTTTTTACATATAAAACCCCGGCCTCTACTGCAAGTTTACTTGCTTTTACAATTTCTTCATCCGTAAGCAATGTTACTTCAAGAATTGCTTTTACAGGAGTTTTTTCTGCGATGTCTACCACTGCTTTTATATCTTGAAAGACAGCCTGATAGTTTTGTGATTTTAGTTGGGTTATATTGATCACCATGTCCAGCTCATCACAACCCATTTTTAATAATTCTTTTGCTTGAAAAATTTTAGTGGCTGTTGTATCACATCCGGAAGGAAAGCCTACGGTTCCGCCCACCATAATATTGGATTCATCTTTCAATTTTTCAATTAAATATGGTGTAAAACTTGGCAAAACAAATGCACAAATAAATTGATGTTTTTTTGCAGCAACAATCATTTCGTTTATTTCTTCTAATGTATGATTGGGCTTTACACAGCTGATATCTATCATTTTAGGAAGATTCTCAAAAATAAAATCGTTCATATTAAAATCTCCTTATTATTTATAACGTTCGTTCATAGAAATCTCAAGTTCATATTGATCCCCAAGGATACTGACCTGGTCCACGCAAACCGGCTTATGATCTTTATAACATATACGACGGATGCAAAGAAGTGCAGTGTTAGGTTGCACACAGAGCATTTCTGATTCAGTAAAATCTGCTGATTTTGCATATATTTTGTCCTTTGCCGCATCTATCTCTATCTGGTACTGTTCCTCCAAAAATTGATAGAGGGCAGAAAACTTATTGGTATATTGTTCTATATTGGGTACCTTATCGTATGAAATATAATTTTTCATAATGACAACCGGCTTTTCATCAGCCAATTGAATCCTTTGTATACGTGCCAATAAATCACCCTGCTTTACTTGAAGCTCTTTGGCCAATTTCTCTGTAGCAGGTATTGTATCGATATACATGCTTTTTGTCCTAACGTCGTATCCTTTTCTTCTTAATGATTCAGTAACAGAAGTAACCTTATTAAGATCTTGTTTTGTTCTAAAGTCCAACACCATGGTGCCTCTACCTTGCTTAATTTCAACTAAATCTTCTTGTCTAAGTACTTCCATTGCCCGTCGCACGGTAGTACGACTTACTTTAAAAATCTTTTCAAGTTCAGGTTCAGTAGGAAGCAATTCACCCACTGGATACTTTCCATTACGAATATCTCTTTTTAACAAATCCTGCACTAACATATATGCTGGTAATTTAGCCATACGAAACTTTTTCCCTCCTAATCTTTAATAATTATTAATACTTTACGTTGTAACCTACATAATTTCTTTTAAAAGGTATGCTTATTAGTATAATAACAGATTCCTTTAGCATAACCACCCATTATTATCTCATCTTCTGTAACATCAGCCACTGTAATTGCAAGACTATTTTTTATACTACTTATCAGTTTGAGGCATTATTTTCATTTTATCACTTAAAGCATATATAAACAAAGTGAAATTTAATGTAGTTTTCCTCCTGCATCTAAAATTATAACTGCATCAAATTCAAGTCCTTTGGATAGATATTAGTAAACAATCTGATTTAAGTATTTTTACTATTTACTTTTTGTAAAAATAAGTATAATATTAAATATAGTTTCATAAGTATTGCATGAATTTTATTTTTAAGGAGATGTGAGCCTATTATGTGTAAAATGGTAACTCTTGAAATTGGTTTAATTTAACGAGGGGGGAAGTCTGCCCTTTTTTAAATGCCAATTTAATAGAGATTACTTTTGCACATAGGGCTCTTTTTTTGTTGTCTGTAAAACAAGTTTTATTTATTAATGCTACCGTTGCGTAGCTTAGTATAATTTGAAAGCACACAATTTTAACTATAGAGAGAGTTTTATACTCTCTCTATTTTTTTGAGGAGGAATAAAATATGAGTATATTAAATGTTGATAATATATCCTTTGGATATGATGATAAAACAATACTAAAAAATATATCTTTTAGACTTTTAAAAGGTGAACACGCAGGACTTGTTGGCGATAATGGTACTGGGAAAACTACTCTTTTCAAGATACTCACAGGAAATCTTATTAGCGATGAAGGGCGTGTTAGTTTGGCTAGCAATATAAAAGTTGGACACTTGGATCAACATATAATGCTTAACGAACGCGAGAGTATCTTTAATAATCTAAGAGATGCTTTTAAAGAATTATATATTATAGAAAACAAGATAAATTCTATAAGCAATAAACTTTCAACCATGGAACCTTCAAAAATGAATAAAACTTTGTATGAACTTGGTGAACTTCAAGATAAACTTATACTGAGTGATTTTTATAACATTGATAGTATTATAAAAAATATCGCCACTGGGATTGGCTTAGATGCCATAGGACTTGATACAAAGGTTTCAAAATTAAGCGGAGGTCAGAGGACGAAAGTAAGTCTTGTACAACTTCTTCTGAAAAAGCCTGATCTTTTACTTTTGGATGAGCCCACAAACTATCTAGACAAGGAACATGTAGACTGGCTTTCAAATTATCTAAATAATTACCCTAATAGCTATATAGTTATATCTCATGATACAGAGTTTTTAAATAAGATTACCAATATTATACTACACATAGAATTTTCTAATTTGAAGAGATATCCCGGCAATTATGACAACTATACAAAACTTTCAGAATTAGAGAGAGAGAAATATATAAATGATTACAACAGACAACAAAAACAAATTGATAAAATGGAAAAGTTTATTGAGGCAAATATTGTAAGAGCTACTACTACCAAAAGGGCTCAAAGTAGAAGAAAACAATTAGAAAAAATCGAAAGAATTGAAAAACCACAGACAGCACAAAAACCTAACTTTTCTTTTCTAACTTACAGAGAGCCTGGAAAATTGATATTTAAAAGTTTACAGCTTGATATAGGCTATAACTATCCTATCATAAAAGGGTTATCTTTAAACCTTTTTAGAGGTCAAAAAATAGCCATCACTGGCTGCAATGGCATAGGAAAATCTACTATGCTAAAAACACTCTTAGGCGTTATACCTAAGCTTAGTGGAAATATTCAATATGGTGAATTTCTGAAACCTGCATATTTTGAACAGGAATCAAAATATACAAATAATACAACTGCACTAGAAGAAGTGTGTAACGATTTTCCTGATAAAACCCAACGAGAAATACGGGAAGCTTTAGCTAAATGTGGTCTGAGACAAGAGCATATAATGCACAAAATGAATCAGTTAAGTGGTGGAGAACAATCAAAAGTAAGACTTTGCAAACTAACTCTTACACCTAGCAACTGGCTCATATTAGATGAACCTACAAATCATCTTGATCTAGAATCAAAAGAAATACTAAAAAAGGCTCTTCATAAATTTTCTGGAACGGTTATTGTAGTATCCCATGAAAAAGAATTTTATGAAAACTGGATTACTGGTGTATGGAATATGGAGAAATATATTCAAACTCAAAAGTGATAAAGGACCATACTCCATTTTATATTAGAGGAAAGTATTAAAAGAAATAAAGTTATAACTATACATACAAAAGGAGCAGAGGAAGAAATCTATAATATTCTAAAGTATTACAACTATAGTAAAGTAATTATTCATTGGTATAGTGGTGATATTGAAACCTTAGATAAATTCATAGAACTTGGTTGCTATTTTACTATAAGTGTTGATCTAGGATACTCTAAGTTAACAGAAGAAATATTAACTAGGATTCCAATAGATAGATCACTTGTGGAAACTGATGGACCAACAGTTTTAGAATGGGTAAATGGTGAGTACGGTTATCCAAGAGTAATAATTGATGTTATAAAAAATATTTCAGAGAGAAAAGCAATTTCTGCAAATAAATTATTAAAAATTTTAGAAGCGAATTTCTTTGGATTAACTGGAGTTAAATTATCACCTACGATGCTGTAATATTAACGACATTTCAGAAGGAGACTTTCCTTCTGAAATGTCGTTAAGACTTTTTCCGTCCTGTCCATAAAATGCTTGTGCCTGGATATTCCCTGGGCCTCCATGGGGCTAGAGGGGAAGGCTGGTAGCCTCTTGCTATGACTAAATTATTAACGTAGTACCATCAAATTTTTTAAAAGAAAATCCTATAAAATTTTCATTAAAGCATTCTTTGTAATCTTGAAGAATTCCAATTGCTACTGTCTCACCTAGCTTTAAACCATGAACTCCATCAGAACGCCAATGAACACCGGCTGTACAATATGCTTTTTCCCGACGCTACCGTGGAGTTAAAGGATCGATATCAGGCAAATTTGCTGAAGTTAAGCTTTCATTAAGTATAATAGAGCTTCATGAAGGTGAAATTTTTGTTGAAAGCAATTATGAGAGAACTGCTTTTATAATTAAATTGCCCTTGGGTAGTTAGTAAGGCACATGAAAATTTATAAACTGAATGTCAGAGAATAAGCAGGGATAAAATGAAAAATGGAGGTAGTATGAATAAACGAGAGAGAGTTAAAACAGTCTTTTTATATGGGGTTTTCATTTGTTACATATTTTTGTTAATTAAAATATTGTTCTTATCAAGAATTTCCCATTCGGAACTTAGGTCAATCAACCTCATTCCTTTTTATAGTATAATGCAATATATATCTAGTAGCTCTGCCAATATAAAAGCATTTGCTTTTGGTAATGTGGTTGGCAATATAGTTATTTTTGTTCCCCTTGGTGCATACTTGTCATTATTCAAAAGGGATAAAAGGATAATAAGAAGTTTGCTCCTTATATTTATTGTGAGTTTGTTTGTTGAAATCCTTCAAGGGCTTTTAGCCATTGGAGCATCAGACATTGATGATATAATTCTAAATTGTTTGGGTGGACTCATTGGTATTTTAGGGTATAAGTTTTTATTGTTAATATTACGACATGAGAAAAAAGTACATACTGCAATCACAATAATATCTGCTATAGGATTACCTTATGTATTATATTATTTATTCATGGTGAAAATGAGATTCTAAATATCTTTATTGCATATTTAAGAAGATACCCATGGCAAAAGGATCATAAAAATTAAGCATAATCTTGCAGCAATGTAATTGGCCTTTAGTGGCAAATATGATGATAAAGAAGAAGTCTATCATTGGGGACAGAGGTGTTGTGCAGAGCAAACAAAACGGACTGTCCCCATGACTTTTGGTAGGAATGTAGTTTATAGTGTGCCAGAATTGTATTTTTTGCTTTTAGACATTGCAAAGGCATAAAGGAACGCACTGTTAAGAATGATAACTCGGACAGTCTCAAAACTACTTGGAGCAGTCTTCCCCATAATAAGGAAACCTTGAAGGAACAGGACGCCAAGAAGGGCATCTTTAACTGTTGCTTTGTTGATTGAAGCACCACCGACAATGAGGGCAAGTGGACCGAGTAGACTGATATTCATATGAGAGCTATAGGTATTTAGAAGTCCTGTATTTTGCAGAAAGATGATTTGGCCCCAGGATGCAAGAACAGTGGAGAATACCATGGCAGAGATTCTAACTTTGGATACATGACTCCCTAAGTCTTTTGAATTTTTCTGATTGACACCAACTTCAAGAAAGGTTTTTCCCATTTTAGTGCGTGTAATCAATAGATGGAGCACCACTAACAAACCGATGAGTAACCCTGTGATGAGTGGAAATTTCACATCTTTTAGAGCACTGATCCCTTTTGGAAGGACATCCATGTACATAATCAGAGCACTGATGATAATGACTGCAACTGTTAGGATGATACGGGAATGAACTCGCGTTTTATTATAGTTCATCATGTCTTTCTTCATACGATAAATGCTTAATGCAAGCAAAATAAGTCCTAGGGCGATAATTAGAAGGAAGAAGGGCACTTGGAGCAATCTGTCAACAGAGTGACCCAGTGTACGATTAAGGTCAATGCCATTTTTGAGTCCTGAGCCTTTTGTGAGTAAAAGTGAAGCGGTAATGGGAATAACGGTACCCATAAGATAGAGTAAAACGAAATTGTATACTCCATTTCCAACATACCCGAGAAACAGTGAGGCAATCATCTCGTAACCACGGGCTTTATTGAGTACCACACCTGCTAGGATCCCAAATAAAATGGCAAATGGTGTTGCTAAAGCGACTGCAGCAAGGAAACCAACAAAACCAGATAATCCAAAGTTTACTACCATAATTAT
>Ga0139316_10018_pt1 | contig 17048 bp, 10 predicted proteins | sample In4P11_FD_99382 | JGI IMG/M metagenome (GOLD analysis project Ga0139316, IMG submission 99382) | reverse complement strand
ATAAATTCGGTGACTCAGGTGCGCGTGTGGTTATCGAGGAGTTTCTTGCAGGAGAGGAATTTTCACTTTTTGCCTTTGTAAATGGTGACAAGTTCTACATCATGCCAACAGCTCAGGATCACAAACGTGCCTATGATGGGGACAAGGGGCCCAACACTGGTGGGATGGGTGCCTATGCGCCAGTTCCTCACTTGTCACAGAGCGTGGTTGACACAGCGGTTGACACCATTGTCAAGCCAGTCCTCGAAGGCATGATTAAAGAAGGTCGTCCTTATCTTGGTGTCCTTTACGCGGGGCTAATCTTGACAGCAGACGGACCTAAGGTCATCGAGTTCAACGCTCGTTTTGGAGATCCTGAAACGCAAATCATCTTGCCTCGTTTGACATCTGACTTTGCACAAAATATTACGGATATCCTCGATGGCAAGGAGCCAGCCATCACTTGGACGGACAAGGGTGTGACACTAGGTGTGGTTGTAGCCTCAAACGGCTACCCACTCGCTTATGAGAAAGGTGTCAAGCTTCCTACCAAGACAGAAGGCGACATCATCACTTACTATGCCGGAGTTAAATTTGCTGAAAATGGGCAAGACCTTCTCTCAAACGGTGGACGAGTTTATATGCTGGTTACCACAGCAGACACCGTCAAAGACGGCCAAAACACCATCTACAGCCAACTCGACAAACAAAACACAGAAGGCGTGTCTGCACAATTAGTAAACACTGTCATTATATTTCTATCATCAATAAAAAATTGTTTTTGCAGAATACCTCCATTTTTATTTTCTACGGATAATATAAACTCTTTTAAAAACCATAACAACTGTTTACCTCTAAAATAATTCTCTATACAGCTACGGTACTCCTCTACATCATTGGCAAAAGTACTGCGTATATATTCTTTTTTATCCATGAAATAAGATAGCTCAGCAGTATAATCTCTACCATTCTTCTCAAGCCCGCTTTCAGATTTCTCCCTTAATTTTTCACCATACTTCCTCTCAAAATAATAGAAACTAATATCTTCAACTGATAATTCTAACTTTTTATACTTAACTTTTAAAATATTATCTGCATTATTTTTCAACCCCAACAAATCAAAGTCTATTTTGACCCCATTTAATTGACAACAAATAGCCCATAGGTTCATCTCCGTTAGATAGTCAATAAATTCTCTATGTCTTTCATTAAAATATTTCAATACTCTACCAAACTCCGGATCATCATCATTTATTCCAAAATGTACTTTCAATATTCTTTTGATTGCTGTAGAACTTACATAAAAGTTTTCAACTGCGTATTTTGGAGTCATATATACATCCGAATCTAGTCGGCGTTTTTCATAGTCTTTATCTATAAAAAATAATTTATTCTTTAATTTATAACACTCCTCATGAGTAAATTTATCGACTAATTCCAACACCTTACTCTTACCACCAACATCATATGCGTTATAATTTTTAGTAAAATTTTGTATTCGGCAATCATAATACTGCCTATCTTTTCCTTCATAAAATACAAAATATCTATTAGGGTTAGCCTTAGCATCTCTCGTATACCTTTCCCAAATAACTGAGGATTCTGTCAAACTTTCTAGGTGATTTTCTATTGTTACTGATTTCAAATTATATCCCCCTTATTTAAAAAGGCAGTTCATCATCATTATCGTCATCTAAAAAGAAATATGTAAATTTATTATCTCTATTTTGCGAAGTTTTCTTAATACACTTATCAATCTCTTTCGCATAAGGTAGGAGTTTTTTATATATGAATGGAGAATGAGTTACTGTTAATAAAAATTTACACTTACTTGCTTGAGAAATATCATAAATAAATTCCTCTTGCCATGGAACGGATAAAGATAACTCCGGCTCATCAAACAGAATAACAAGTTCTTTTTCATCTTCTAAAAATATCTTGGAAAAGGTTGAAATTAACTGTTTTTCACCCGATGAAAGATTACTTAAATCAATAATATCTTCAACTATTTCTCCGTACTGACTTTTCTTAAAAATAGTCTCCTCGTCACTATCAATCCTCTTGATATCTAACCTTAACGACTGTGGGTTATAATAAAATTTTTTCCTAAACAAATATTTATTTACCCTTTGATTAAAATCATTAATCCTACTATCAATATCTGCCAAAGTTCTATAATTTTCAAGAATACTTGAAACAAGATAGTCCAAATATTTATCTTTGTGCAAAACACCTTGACGTATCTCACTTAAAATTATAGATTTAGTTTCATCAGTTATTTTATCACCTAATCTAGACAGAGCGATATCTACTTCTTCAGGATCAAAATTCTCACCAGAAATTTTAATACTATCCCCATTAGAAAAAGTATTTAATAAACCACTAGTCATATTATTGTAACTTTCATTGGTTTCCTTACTAATCTTATTTAATAGTTCTTTTATCCTATGGTCGACATCTTCCATACCAAAATGAATTAATTCTCCACTAAATTTACTATTTAATATCTCTTCTCCAGGAGCAACATTTTTAGGACCTATATTTAATTTACGTAAATCTTCCTCAATTCTTCTATAAGTTGGGAAGTATAAAATTTTATACTTATTTTTTAATTCCTCTATATAGCCTATTAGTTCCATGTACTCTGAAGGATTAATTCTCTCTAAAACCTCAACCATGAGTTCTTGAATAAGAGGTTTGGGATAATTATTCAATAATGAATATTTTTCATATAATTTTCTTAATTCGAAATTAAATATAACATCTGTCGTAGTCTCTAATTTCAATAGTTCGTTCATCAAATTTTCGTCTTGTTCAATTTTATTAATTAATTCATCAACTATAAATTTCGGATATCGTCCCTTGCGACTTCTGACTACTGAATTTATATGCTTAATATCACTTTTAGTTATTTTTACACTTTTTTTCCCTTCAAATTCAATTTCAAGACTCTCAAAAGTATATTTTGATAATCTTTCATAGTTTAAATCAAGCAAATAATATAGCATCGAAAGAATAGTGGTCTTACCAACACCATTTTCTCCAATGTAAATAGTCTTATCATTCTTAAAATTCAACTCAACATCATAATAATTATGAAGATTATTAATTTTAAATTTCTCAATTAAAGGCATATAATTCCTCCTTATTAGTTTTATTTATTACAATTATATCAGAAAACAAGCCTTTCGGCTTGCTTTCTACAAATATTATTATACTCAATTTTAATTATTTTACTTTTTCCTGATACTTTTGAAATCTTAATGTCTAAAATGTCTCACTCCTGTGAAGACCATAGTCAAGCCGTATTTATCAGCCGCTTCGATTGACTCTTGGTCACGTACTGATCCACCCGGTTGGATGATGGCCTTAATACCTGCTTTGGCAATTTCTTCCACATTATCCGCAAATGGGAAGAAGGCATCTGAAGCAAGAACAGCGCCATCCAGACGGTCTTTAGCTTGGTCAATAGCAATACGGACTGAAGCCACACGGTTAGTTTGACCTGGGCCAACACCAAGTGTCATGTGATCGTTGGTCACGATGATACCATTTGATTTGACGTACTTGATAGCCTTCCAAGCAAACTCAAGGGCTGTTGCTTCTGTCTCAGTTGGTTGGCGTTTCGTAACCACTTGCCAGTCAGCTGGACTTTCTTTGACCACGTCTTGGTTTTGAACGAGGAGTCCACCGACAACACCAGTGTATTCTGCTTCTGCTTCACTGGCATCTTGAGCATCAAATGGCAAAGCTAGGATGCGCAAGTTTTTCTTCTTAGTTGTCAAAATTTCAAGCGCTTCATCCGTATAGCTTGGTGCAATGATGATTTCAAGGAAAACACCGTGCATTTTTTGAGCTGTCGCAGCGTCTACCTCACGGTTGAGAACGACAATACCACCGAAAATAGAAACTGGGTCAGACTCATAAGCGTAGTCCCAAGCAGTTTCGATATCGTCAGCTTGACCAATCCCACACGGATTCATATGTTTGAGAGCCACAACTGTTGGACGGTCTTTGAAGTCACGGATGATACGGATAGCAGCATCAGCATCACGGATATTGTTGAATGACAATTCTTTGCCGTTAAGTTGTTTAGCTGAAGCAATTGAGTAAGCTGTTGGCAAACCTTTTTGATAGAAGTCTGCGTCTTGTTGAGGGTTTTCACCGTAACGCATTGGTTGCTTAAGGTCATAAGTCAAAGTGAGTTTCTCAGGTTTACTTTCCCCTACTTGAGCTGTGAAGTATTCTGCGATTAAAGCATCATAGGCTGCTGTGTGGCGGAAGACTTTTGCTGCCAAACGTTGGCGAGTCTCGTAAGAGGTTTCACCGTTTGCTGCCAATTCGTCAAGAACAACAGCGTAGTCAGCAGGGTCTACCACAACTGTGACGCTAGCGTGGTTTTTAGCTGCTGAACGAAGCATGGATGGTCCACCGATATCAATGTTCTCCACCGCATCAGCGTAAGTCACATCTGGTTTAAGGATGGTTTCCTTAAATGGGTAAAGGTTGACCACAACAAGGTCGATGAGCTCAATCTTATTGTCCTTAGCAGCCTCTAGGTGGCTATCGAGGTCACGACGAGCAAGAAGACCACCGTGGATATTTGGGTGGAGAGTCTTCACACGACCGTCCATCATTTCTGGGAAACCAGTCACATCATCGATGGCGATAGTGTTTACCCCAGCATTGTCAAGGGCAACCTTGGTCCCACCTGTCGAGATGATATCCCAACCGAGTTTTTTGAGTTCTTGGGCAAATTCTACAATGCCCGCTTTATCTGAGACACTAATTAGTGCACGTTTAGTCATTTTTCTTCCTTTCCTTGAATCAAGAGGCTCTTTCACATCAGTTAAACTAGAGACTGACGATTATAGTCTGTCAGCTGATTCCCCAGTTCTTGCAACAATTTCTTAACCTCAAGCTTACTGGTTTCACTTTCGTAAACACTTCGCAGTTCGGCATCTGTCGCACCAATCAAGGTTACAAATTCCACTTTTCCGTGCGGAGTATCTATGGTATTAGCTAAATCATCAGCAGCAGTCAAGAATCCTGTCAGATTAGACTTCTGCTGGGCATCGATTCCCTCTGTCTGCTTGGTATAAATGTATTCTTCTGGCAATACCACTGTCCCTGTTTTAAAAATATATCTTGCCACATACTGTAGCAAACCACAACCATTTTTTATTTCTTCTTCGTCATTATTTGATTTCTTTAACTTAAAAGTCAATTCAATCCCATAACCACTATATTCAGGATCTTCGCTTTCTTTTGTATATAATTCTGACAAGCCGTAGCTAACAAAATGCCAAAACTCTCCTGCATCATAAACACTAATACCATCAAGCGGATCTGGCCCACCTAACATATACTTAATAACCGTTCCATAATGAAGAGGATTTGGCTGATCAGGATAAATACGATTAAACTCTGCATCAACGGCTTCCCATCCTGGAGCACTATCATCTGTATTTTCAGATTCAACAACAATCTTGTCTTCATCTTTAATCGGTTTTTCTTCGCCAGAAGATTTTTTCTTAAAAAAATCAAATAAACCCATAAATTCTCCTTAGCTGATGACCTTTATCCCTGCTACAAAATCATCTCTGATTTCCTTCTTACTTCCTCTCCACTCCCAAATGTTCCAACACTTCTGGATAAAGTTTGTACTCTGTTTCGTGGATGCGAGTCTCGAAAGTATCAAGGGTATCCCCTTCAAGGCGTGACACACGGACTTGTTTGATGACCTTACCGGTATCAACACCAGAGTCCACCCAGTGAATAGTCACGCCAGACTGGTCAACGCCTGCACTCCAAGCATCCTCAATACCATGAGCACCTGGGAATTCAGGGAGATAAGCAGGGTGAATATTGATGATACGGCCTTCATAAGCTGCCAGCAAGGTTGGACCGACGATTTTCATGTAGCCTGCGAGGCAAACCAAGTCAATCTGGTGTTCATCCAAGAGTTCGACAACGGCTCCTTCGTAGTCTACCTTGTTCTCAAACTCTTTAAGTTCAAAGGCATAGGTTAAAACACCAAGATTCTCTGCACGCTCAAGTACATAGGCATCCCTATGATCTGAAAAGACAAATTCTACTGGAAATTGTTCCGCAATCACCTGAAAGTTTGAGCCGTTACCAGAGGCAAAAACAGCAATCCTTTTAGCCATTATTTGATCACCACACTAGCATCTGTCTTCTTCACAATACGACCGATTTCATAAACAGGTTCGTCAAGAAGTTCTTTGACACGTTCAACATTTTCTGGTTTCACCGCAAGCATGAGACCAATACCCATGTTAAAGATTTCAAACATCTCTTCGTGTTTGATTTGGCCATATTTTTCAAGAGCTTTGAAAATTGGAAGAACTGGAACCTTGCTTTCGTCAACTTCAGCAGTCAAGTCATCAGCGAACATACGTGGTACATTTTCGATGAAACCACCACCTGTGATGTGGGCAATCCCGTTGACCAATTCTTCTTTGATGAGCGGTAGAACAGCCTTAACGTAGATACGAGTTGGTTCCAAAAGAACGTCTTTAAGTTTTTTGCCTTCCAATTCAGGGAGAACTTCCTCACCTGTGTAATCAGCAAAGACACGACGAACAAGAGAGTAACCATTTGAGTGGATACCGCTTGAAGCAAGTCCAAGAATCACATCTCCTTCAGCTACTTTTGAACCGTCGATGATTTGAGATTTTTCTGCAACACCAACAGCAAATCCAGCCAAATCATAGTCGTCTTCACCATACATACCAGGCATTTCAGCCGTTTCACCACCGATAAGGGCTGCACCAGCTTGCACACAACCTTCAGCCACACCAGCAACAACTTGTTCTAGTTTAGCTGGTTCATTTTTACCAGTTGCGATATAGTCCAAGAAGTAGAGAGGCTCTGCACCTGCAGCAATGATATCGTTGACACACATGGCCACACAGTCCTGACCGATAGTATCGTGTTTGTCGTACTTGATAGCAAGCATGAGTTTAGTTCCGACACCATCTGTTCCTGAGATCAAAACAGGTTCTTTGACACCTGTTTTTGAAAGGTCAAACATGCCACCGAAACCACCAAGAGCTCCCATGACACCTGCACGCTCCGTACGTACCACGTGTTTTTTGATCCGTTCAACAACTTCATAACCCGCTTCAACGTCCACACCAGACTTCGCGTATGCATTCTTATTTGTCATTTGTTTATTCCTTTTCCTTTCCTTCAATGGGGAATTTTATTTGTAAAAACTCGTTTTTTCTTCCAAACTTCTACGATATTCTTCTTCATAATCATAGAGAGGAGTTGGATAGTTCCCATCAAAGTAAGCCACACAGAGACCGCCATTTGGCGCATCTGTTTCAATCCCAATAGAGTCAATCAAGCCATCAATAGAAAGATAAGTCAGGCTATCCGCGCCAATGATTTGGCAAGTTTCCTCAACGGTATGATTAGCCGCAATCAACTCCTGACGTGTCTGAATATCAATCCCATAGAAGCATGGGTAGGCAAGAGCAGGACTCCCAATGGCAACGTGGACTTCTGACGCTCCTGCTTCTTTCAAAAGCTGAACAATACGACGAGATGTTGTTCCTCGCACGATAGAGTCATCAATCATGACCACACGTTTGCCTTTAACGACACCAGAAACGGCAGACAATTTCATTCGAACTCCTTGCTCCCGCAATTCTTGAGTCGGCTGAATAAAGGTCCGTTGCGTATATTGGTTCTTGATGAGACCCATCTCATTTGGCAGACCAGATTCTTCCGCAAAACCCATAGCGGCACTGAGTGAGGAATTTGGCACCCCAACTACGATATCAGCTTCGTGCTTGAACTCACGTGCTAATTGAGCTCCCATTCGCTTACGAGCTGTATGAACATTAACACCGTGAATGTTAGAGTCGGGACGGGCAAAGTAGATATACTCCATGGAACAGATTGCCAACTGAGTATCGTTTGTGTAGCTATCATACTGGATACCATTGTCATCAATAATAACAATCTCGCCCGGTTTCACATCGCGAATCCACTCAGCACCGATTACTTCGAAGGCACAGGTCTCAGATGAAACTACTACTGCTCCATTCGCCATTTTCCCGATTGACAGAGGACGGAAGCCGTTTGGATCAAGCGCTGCAATTAACTTATCTTCAAACATCAAGAGATAAGCAAAACCACCTTTAACAAGGCTGAGGGCTTCCTTAATTTTACCCATCAGGTTTGGATTGTGGCTACGGCGAATCAAGTGAGCCAAGATTTCTGAATCAGAGGTTGAACTGAAGATTGCCCCTCTCTGTTCCAATTCTTTCTTGAGCGATTCTGCATTGGTCAGATTCCCATTATGAGCCAAACCAAACTGCATATCGTGAAAGCGGAAGAGGAAAGGTTGGATATTGTCTACAGAAGCTTCTCCCGCAGTCGCATAACGCACGTGTCCAATCGCTCCAGTTCCTGTCAATTTATCCAAATTAGCAGGATTTTTGAAGACTTCTGATAAAAGCCCCATATCACGATGACGCTTCAATTGTCCATGGTCATTGGAGAGGATCCCTGCCCCCTCTTGACCACGGTGCTGAAGACTATGGAGTCCAAAATAGGTCATTTTGGCAGCATCTGGGTGGCCCCAGATACCAAAAACACCACATTCTTCATTAAGAGATTTTACTTCGTATGTCATTTTATATACCTTTTATTTTTACATTATAGCCCACTCTTCTAAAAGAAAATTAGGAATTTCATCCGGCTCGACTCTCTTATAACTATCAACACCTACATACTGACCCAAATTAGGTTCACCGAAAAGTTCTTGACTAAGTAGCACAAGCTTCTCATTTGTTCTAATTTTTTCTTTAATTGTCGGGCTAAAGTAATAGTTTTCAGTGTAAGCAAATATTAAATAATTAAGAAAATCCAGTTTCTTCAATCGATCGCTACTATTAAACTGACTTTTTAGAGATCTATATTTCCAATCCCTTTTATGATAAAAAGCTAGCACCATCGTCTTTTCTTTTAATGGTAAAATAGCCAGGTGCAACTTCTGAATACGATTATTTTTTGAATGGTTACTCGTATCATTCACTGGATATTCATACATATCTCTAATCAACGTTAATGAGCCTTGAAACGCTATCGGTGTTTTATAGGGGAGCACCTCATGAAAAATAATTTGATATGCTCCTTTAAGATTGTTTTCAATAGCAGTTTTATGGAGTAAAATTTCATTTTGAAAATCTTCAATATCATAATCAAAAGAATTATGAAGATCTTTTATTTTTTGAGATGTATTCTCTAATGATTGATTAGAAATCTCAGGTATTCTTAAGTATAAAGCCTTCTTGATTGTATTATCAGACATTAATTTTTCAAAATGATATTTTTCCTCCCTCCTTCTAACTAGTTCTAAAAGGAAATTTTTCAATGCAATTTGTGACAACATTTTATCGCTAGGATAAAACGTAAGATTCATTTCATTTTCATATTCCTGAAAATAGAAAGAATCACATTTACGACAAATAATTTGTATCGTTCCCGAATTGCTCACTCCCTTATCATTATCTGACAGATCGCTCCCTATTAAATAACCAGCTTGAGTCAACTTGCCAGAATCAGAAATATTTTTTAACGATAACTGTGGAATGGTGTGAGAGTTGCAAAAACTTGTAGTATCTTTATCACAAAGCAAACACTTTCTTGGCTTTAAGTCCTCCTTCATTACTCTCATCTCTCTAGATAACGATTTTTTCAATTGAATCTTTTTTTCAACATCAGGTATATCGATTAATTTATTCAAATATTTCACAAACTTTCATTTTTCTTCTCAAAACACACCAATCGTCTTAGTCATCTATAGTCTTACTTCCCAGTAAAGTATTTCACAGCTGATGCAAAGAGGTGCTGGTCTTTATTTCCTGGAATATTTTGGAAGAGACCATCTTCGAAACGTTCTGAGTGACCCATCTTACCAATAATTTGACCGTTCTTACTTGTAATACCTTCGATAGCATTGACAGATCCGTTAGGATTGTATTTTGAATCCATGCTTGGTTTACCTTCAAAGTCAACATATTGGCTAAAGATTTGACCATTGTCACGAAGCTCTGCAAATTCCTCAGCTGTCACAACAAACTTACCTTCACCGTGTGATACTGGGATGGCATGGATGTCACCAACTTCCACTCCAGCAAGCCATGGTGAGTTGGTATTGGCAATACGTGTTTCCACCATCTTAGCCACGTGTTGATTGGCATCATTGTAGAAGAGGGTTGGACTCGTGCTGCTTGCATCTTCAAAGTTACCGTATGGAAGAAGACCTGATTTAACAAGAGCTTGGAATCCGTTACAGATACCAATAATCAAACCACCACGTTCGATGAAGCTATCAATGGCTGCACGTACTTTTTCATTAAGCAAGATGTTAACGATAAATTTAGCTGATCCATCTGGTTCATCCGCTGCTGAGAAGCCACCTGCAAAGAAGATAATGTTAGCTTTTTCGATATTGTCAACCATGGTGTCAACAGACTTGACAATCGCCTCTTCGTTCAATGTTACAAATGGTACCAAGTTAACTTTTGCACCTTCTTTTTCAAAGGCCTTAGCTGAATCGTACTCAGAGTTCGTACCTGGGAATACTGGGATGTAAACCACTGGTGTCTCAACTGTTTCTTTAGCTTTGATCACAGCGTTTGATGCTACAACAGGTACTTCTTCCAACTCAGTTGCTTGTGCAAATTCTGTTGGGTAAACTTCTTCCAATTTACCTTGGAAGGCACTGTCAAGTTTGTGTCCATCAAGCGTTACACTATTGACAGTAAGTGTAAAGTCAGCTACTGTTTGTCCGATCTTGGCAACACCTGAAATCTCTTCAGGAGATGTGAAGACGAATCCACCCAATTGGGCTGTCAAGGCAGTGTCAAAGTCAGCTAATTCGACGTTTGCACCAATATGGTTACCAAATGTTGCAAGAGCAAGAGCTTCAACCACACCACCATATTTGACAGCTGATGCAGATGTGACTTTATGGTCAGCTTGGATGTCTTCAAATTGAGCAAAGTTAGACTTGATGAGATTGAAATCAATTTCTTGTGCCAAAGCTTGACCTGGGATGTAGTAAATATTTTCACCAGCAGTTTTGAATTCCGGAGAAAGTACCTTGCGGCTATCTGCAGTTGTTACCCCAAAAGCAACCAAGGTTGGTGGTACCGTCAATTCTTCAAAAGTACCAGACATAGAGTCTTTACCACCGATAGATGGCAAACCAAGTTGAATCTGAGCTTCAATGGATCCAAGGAGAGCAGCTACTGGTTGACCAAAACGCTCTGCTTGTTTATCCATACGCTCGAAGTACTCTTGGTAAGAGAAGCGAGCCTTAGACCAGTTTGCACCAGCAGCAACCAAACGAGCTGTTGCTTCGATAACCGCATAGGCAGCACCATGATATGGAGACCATTCTGCTACATAAGGGTTGAATCCTTGTGCCATGACTGAAGCCGTATGCGTTACACCATGTTGGACTGGCAATTTCTGTACAGAAGCTTCCGTTGGTGTGATTTGGTAGCGACCACCAAGTGGGTGGTTAACTGTTGAACGACCAACTGAGCTATCAAAGATGGTTTGTAAACCTTTTTGACTTGCGTGGTTAAGGTCAGCCAAGACTTCAAGAGTATCAGCTTCAAGGGTTTCAGCAGATGTTTGACGTTCTTCTGGAAGCTTGACATCCTTGTCAACCACCTTAGCATCTACAACTACGCGCACACCGTTTGTATCAAGGAAACGACGTTCCAAATCAACGATGGTTTCACCATTCCAGTGCATGACAAGATTTGGTTTTTCAGTCACTGTCGCAACGACAACAGCATCAATATTTTCTTTGTTACATGCTGCAATGAAGGCATCCACATCTTCTGGACGAACCACTACAGCCATACGCTCTTGAGATTCAGAGATGGCAATTTCTGTACCGTTCAAACCTTGGTATTTCAATGGCACTTTGTCTAGATCAATTTCAAGACCATCTGCCAATTCACCGATAGCCACACAAACACCACCAGCACCAAAGTCATTTGATTTCTTGATTAGACGTGTCACTTCTCCATTACGGAAAAGACGTTGAATCTTACGTTCTTCGATGGCATTCCCTTTTTGAACTTCAGCACCAGCTGTTTCAACAGATTCAACCGTTTGAACTTTAGAAGAACCTGTCGCACCACCGACACCGTCACGTCCAGTCTTACCACCAAGCAAGATAATCACATCACCTACTTCAGGTTTTTCACGGACAACATTTTCCTTAGGAGCCGCACCGACAACTGCACCTAGCTCCATACGCTTAGCGACGAAACCTGGGTGGAAGTATTCACGAACATAAGTTGTTGCAAGACCAATTTGGTTACCGTATGAAGAATAACCGTGAGCCGCTGTTTTAGAAATCACCTGTTGTGGCAATTTACCAGCACGAGTCGCTGAAATTGGAGCTGTAATATCACCAGCACCTGAGATACGCATGGCTTGGTAAACGTAGGAACGACCTGACAATGGGTCACGAATGGCACCACCGATACAAGTAGCCGCTCCACCAAATGGTTCGATTTCAGTTGGGTGGTTGTGGGTTTCGTTCTTGAACATGAGAAGCCATGGTTCTTTGACACCATTGACATCCACTTCAATTTCAACTGAGCAGGCGTTGATTTCATCAGACACTTCCATGTCGTCCAAACGACCATTAGCACGCTCATAACGGCCAAAAATAGTGGCCATATCCATCAAGGTTTGAGGTTTTTCGGTACGTCCCAACTCATCACGCATGGCAATATACTTGTCATAAGTCGCTTGCAATTGTTTTTCAAATTTAGAAGCTGAGAAGTCTATGTTTTTCAACTCAGTCTCGAAAGTTGTATGACGGCAGTGGTCAGACCAGTAAGTATCCAAAACCTTCAACTCAGTCTCAGTTGGTACACGTCCAATGGATTTGAAGTAATCTTGAATGAAGAGAAGGTCATCCACTTCCATGGCCAAGCCTTGCTCAGCCTTATACTGTGCAAAATCTTCTGCTGTAAAAGTTTCAAAGAAATCCAAGTTTGGAATGGTCTTGTCAGACTCAGAGAAATCCTGTTTCGCAATGCCAACAGTGATATCTTTGAAACGAGAATCCACTGGGTTCAAGAGATAGTTTTTGACAGCTTCCAACTCATTCGCATCAATATCCTTGTTAACCAAGTAAAGTTGCGCTGTGTTCACTGTTACATCATTTGAACTACCAAGCAAAAGCAAAGCTTCTTGTGAAGATGCCGCACGTTGGTCAAATTGACCAGGCAAACTTTCAATCGCAAAGAAAGCATACTTCTCAAGATCAGCCTTAACCGCAGCCTCGTCCAAAACAGTATCGGTCACTTGTTCAGAGAAGATATGTTTTCCCGCACGCGCAAACAAGTCCTCTGCCAAATTAAAGACATCGTAAACCTGAACGATTCGAAGATCATTCAAGGTTTTCAACTGAAGATTATGCTGTAATTCTTTTACTAAAGAGTGAGATTTCACACGAAAATCAGCTTTTTTCTCAACGAAAATACGTTTATCCATTTTATTTCCTTTATTTCTATTCAAATAGGTTATCGAAGACGAAGGTTTTACCTTTCAAACAAGTTACTTAAAGCCCTGCAATTTCTCTAATACAACCTTATATACATCCGTTAAACTGCCTAAATCTCTACGGAAAACATCCTTATCCATATGGTGCCCTTCCGCATCCCAAAGACGGCAGTTGTCTGGTGAAAATTCATCTGCCAAGATAATCTTACCGTCCTTATCAAAACCAAATTCCAATTTAAAGTCAATCAAACGCAGACCAATTTGTGCAAACCAATCTTTCAGCAATTCATTGATACGACGCGTTTCTTCCTTGATATAAGCAATTTGATCATCATTGGCAATATCCAAGAACTTGACATGCTCATCATTGATGAATGGATCATCCAAATCATCGTTCTTGTAGTAAAATTCAACGATTGGAGTCTCCAAGTCCAAACCTTCTTCAACGCCAAAACGTTTAGAAAAAGAACCCGCAGTCACGTTACGAAGAACAACCTCCAAAGGAATAATGGTCACCTTCTTGTTGAGTTGTTCGGTGTCAGAAATACGTTCGATAAAGTGTGTCGCCACACCAGCAGCATTCAATTTTTCAAAAATAAGAGACGAAATCTGATTATTTAACACACCTTTACCCTCAATGGTCTCTTTGCGAGCTCCATTCAGCATAGTGGCCTGGTCCTTGTAGACCGACTTAATCACATTTTCGTCTTCTGTAGTATAGATATCTTTAGCTTTTCCCGTATAAATAAGTTTACTGGACATTTTCTTGTTCGCCTTTCGTATTACTTTACATCATTCTAACACAACAGACACTAAAAATCAAATATTTCACGAACTATATTTGATATCATATCTGAAAAAGTACAGAAAAATCGCAAATGATTTTTCATTTGCGATTTTCTAAGATTGATTTGAGTTAAAATGAGAACTTTATTCTTGTTTCAAAAAACGATCAAGATAGTAGCGTAAAAAACTCTTCCTACCTGTAATCATAGTCAAACGACCTTCAAGTCCATAACGAAGTTTTTCTGCTTGTTCAGCATCCAAATCCGTCTCTGCCTCTAATTTAAAGAAATTGCCCTTTTCTGTCTGAGTCGCACTGGTATCGATATTCGTAATCTTGGAGGTCAATACTAGCTGCTTATTGGCATCCGTTACCGTTGTAAATCGTACCTCATTTCCATGCTTGAGACCAGCCACTTCCTTAGAACTGATATAAGCTGTTAGTTTTGCTTTCCTCTCTCTAGCCAACTGCGGAAAAAGATGAGCGAGAATAGTTCCTTCTGGAATGATGGTGGATCGACTATGCTCAGGATTCAAATGTAGAACACCATCTTCTGTTGCTGTAATTTTCCCCTTCTCTAAAAGATTCCCTTGAATCTTTTTACCCGACTCCGCTTCAAGAATTTTCTGATCCAAGAGCGTTAATTCCTGACCTACCTTGGCTAGTTGCTGAGATTTTAATGACTCCAACTGACTTCCTAAACCAGAGGCATAGGCCTGCTGGGTTCCTGATCCTGCATACTGTACTCGATAACCTGCAAGAGTTAACTCCAGCTGAGTGATTTGAGCATCTAGCTGAGATAAGGCCTGCTGTTTGGTTTCCGATCCCTGCTCCTTTGTCGACTGATAAATAGCATAAGCCGGATGATCACTCTCTAAGTGTCCATCACCCTGAATAGCAGACTTGGCTTGCTGATATTCTTTAATTTTAGACTGGGTTTCTCCAATGAGATTACCTAATTCTGCCTGACTACCACTGGCTGCTGCATTTTGAGATGATATACTAGCATTTTGTTGCTCAACCTGACTCCGCAGACTAGCAGCTTGATTTAGATAATCTAAAAAACTATGCTGATAGCCAAATTTATCTGCTTCAGGAAATTGATCACTTCCCGCTTGAAGACTTGCTTTTAAATACTCCAGTTGAACCTTCTGATCCTTGAGTATTTCCAACTGACTAGCATAATTTTCTGCCTGAACTGCTTCTGCTCCCTCTTGGTATTGAACGAGAAGATCCCCTTGCTTGACAAACTTATTTTCAGCCAAATGATTCGCCACAATCTTACTATTACTACTAGACTGAATGGTAGCAATGATACGAGCAGGTTCTACCGTAGCTCCAGCTGTCAAGCTTATCTCCTTTTGTGCAAAGATTGAAAAAATGATCAGGAACAAAAACAAGATAAAACTTGGAAAAATCACATAACTAGAAAAATTATGGTAACGACGATTGTAAAACTCAGCACTTTCTAAAAATTCTGATTGCATCTTTTCTCCTCTCTAACTATTCACCAAGTGGGCATAAAAACCACCCTGAGCCAGTAAATCCATATGTGTCCCCTCTTCGACAATCTTTCCCTGATCCAAAACGACAACCTTCTCTGTCCGCTCAGCAATGGTCAAACGATGGGCGATGAAAATCAAGGTCTTATCTAAAGCCATCAGATTATCGACAATTCGCTTCTCGGTCAAAATATCCAGACTGCTGGTCGCCTCATCCAAGATCAAGACAGGTGCATCAGTCAAGAGAGCACGCGCCAGAGCGATCCTCTGACGTTGCCCACCTGAAATCCCTGCCCCATCCGAAGTCAATTCTGTCTGGTAATTCAGTGGCATGCGCTCAATATCCTCCCGAATCTCTGCCAACTCCACTGCCCTCAAAATATCCTCCTGGGTCGTCCCCTCCTTAGCTCCAAGAAGAAGATTCTCCAAAATTGTCCCATTAAAAACATAGGGTTGCTGAGGCAGGTAGTTGATATACTGGCGTAGAGTCTTTTTATCAATCTGATTGAGATTGACGCCACCTAGACTAATCTCCCCCTGACTTGGATCGTAAAAATTAACCATCATCTTAGCCAAGGTCGTCTTACCCGATCCTGAAATTCCCACAAAAGCCACTTTAGAGCCTTGCGGAATGGTTAGATTGATGTCCGACAAGACATCTCGACCATAACCATACTTGTAGTAAACCTGCTTGAAAGTCATATCTCCTTCTAGCAAGCTCAAATCTGAGACTGTTTTCTTTTCCTCAAACTCAGATGCAACCAGATAAACTTCATTCAGACGGTTATTGGCTACCTGCGCTGTCTGAAGTTTGGTTTGCAGATTGATGATATTCTCCAAAGGATTTGTAAAATAAACAAGCAATGTATTATAGGTGATCAACTGGCCCAAACTCATCTTATTATCCATGACTAGGAGAGCCCCCATCCAGAGAATGGCAACATTGAGCAAGAGTTGAGCAAGCTTTTTCAGAGCCTTTTGCTGACTTTCTGCCCGACTGTAAGTAAAAGATTTTTTCAGATAATCTACAAATTCCTTGTCAATCTTTTGGTAGCGTGAACTTTCACTAGTTAAGGACTTGATGGTCTCAATGCCATTGATGTCCTCAATGATAGAAGAAGACAGAACCGCATTGGCTTCCATAGTTTCCCGATTCATCTTTTCAAAGGGCTTCATAAAAGCAAAGATAATCACTGTGTAGA
>Ga0139316_10015_pt1 | contig 17952 bp, 16 predicted proteins | sample In4P11_FD_99382 | JGI IMG/M metagenome (GOLD analysis project Ga0139316, IMG submission 99382) | reverse complement strand
AGTGATATCCCGGAAGCAAGCCAATGTCAAGGATGGTGGTAGTAAACTGGAACAACAACAACGACAACAACGAAGAATCGTATGGTAAAGCGTTGAGTTTGAGATGTGAGATGAGGGACAATTGGTTTAATAATATCAGCGAAGAAATCTGCAGGCCAAGTAGTAGGGTCTACTGCAAGTGGCATGCAGCAACTTTTGTACAGACGTGGCGGGGTGCGTGCGCCAGCAAGGTGGTTGGGTCGCGTCCATGGTGGGAGGGGCTGGACAGGCTGGCGTGGCTGGGATGCCGACTCTTTCGGCGGTGAGGCTGGGCTTGAAACGATAGCTGGATTGATTGATTACGACGGTGATGCGACTGTTGAGAGAAGCTTGTTTTTGTAAGATTTGATTTCGGGACGAGGAAATGAGGGTTGTGTTCATGTGAGTTTGGATGGGGTAGGAGGGTGCGCGCGGTCATGTGCTGGGGTCTTGGCGCGTTTTGGGGCGGATGCGCGACCTGACCGTCCTGCCTCGCGACACCTCTACAACGCAATCAGCGCGCATTCATGAGTAGCTTTTCTATCGCCTTTTTGCATATGCGCAAACCAAGAACCACTATCATAATGGCGTAAATGTTGCGCAATATCTGGAGTCTTCTCTTAGGAGAGATGACACAACAGTCTCTAACGACCAGTGAAGAGATTACTTCAGGTATCTAATCCCACCTTCAACTGATTTTGGACGCTCCAAAAAAGGCTCCCTCGCATATCAAGTGCGCTTTAGCTGCCAGGCGTCGACCACTAATCGTAGTGACGACAAGCGCGCGGAACGTAGAATGCGACTTTTGCTTGCAGGTTAAGACTTGAGCAGACACTCTTCGGCGTTCGTGTAGGTGAAGGTAGGAGGTAAGAGGTGAACTTACTGCCCTCACAAGGTGAGCCAAAGCACATCTCGACCAACGAGTGAGCGAGAAGACTCCGCAAGCTCCATAGTGTTGAAGCCTCCCATCCTTGAATCACTTCCTACATACTCTGCACATCTACAGTCGATCAAGATTCCGGGTTGGACACGCGCTTAATACACAAGAAAACTCACTGTGAGATGTCGACTCCAGCAGATCAACCGCCTGCGCTTAGTCTTTGTCCACAGAGAGAGCATCTGGTTGCTTTGTGAGTGGCGCCGTTGATCCTCTCTAAGCACTTACTGACCACTTATGGCAGCGCTGGCGATCTTCGAGCGATTAAGGTGCGTCTGGCTCCTCGTGACAGCAGTCCCGGTTTTCGCTATATACCCTATGAGTTACTGCGATCAATCTCCAATCGGAATTTGCCGATATGCCCAGGCAAAGGCAGACCTGTACCAGAGATCTGGCTTTCTAAGATGCGCTCTCTTGATGTGCTTGACTTGTTCGTACAGTGGATTTACACGGGAGAGTACACCGAACTACCTGGCTCGGTTATCTCGCTAGGCCTCGCCAACGATGTCCCGGCTCTGAAGATGGATATTAATCGCCAAAAACCCAAAACTATGGACTGGGCAGTCAAGGCTGCAATACTGGCTTGGTTTCTAGGAGACGAGCTGCAAATGGCGGCGTTCCAGAACCATGCTATGACGCGCCTCTTCGCCGCTCTCGCTCGCTCGTCCGAGAAGCCACAGCTTACACCAACCTTGTATGATTGTGCCTCACAATCAGATGAGTACAGTCATCTCGAGATAGCAGTACAGCACTTGGCCATTCGGAACTGGGGAGACGCGTCTATCGTCGATCAAGAAGATCTGGAAGATCTGGAAGGCTGGGCCTCCAGGATTACGAGCTGCGACAGTTTTCGGGAGACGTTTTTCGAGGAATCTTTACTGTCACTTGATCAGCGACGTGAAAGGCTTTGGTAGCGGAAGATTAGTTCTACCGCTAACTACCCTAGAGCACGAGAGACGTCAGCTACACGATGACAATCGCAGAGCAACCGATCATGGTGAATTCATCTAGAAGAGAGTCTGCAGACATGAGGGCTTAGAGAGCAAAAGAGATGAGTCACTCCTGGACTGGTCTTACTATCGAACTATGCTCTCCTCAAGATTGACTAAAAGCAAAAGTACCTTCTTGAATGATTTGAGCACTGGAATGTGACCAAAGGGCGTGGGTATCATTTCCACCTACTGGTTTGGTGGTATACGGTGCGTTTCTTCGAGTCTTTCTGTATCATTGCTACTTTCCCCTGGGCCCTGCTTCCAAGTCGACCGGCTTGGCTACTAGTTCAATTCCAGACTAGGTTTGCGTCCATGCACTGTAGCCTTGCGGCGTAGTGTCGTACTTAACTCAAGTCACATAGTCTCTTGCTCACCCAGAAGTCCGGTGCTATTCATCCTTGATACCTTGTTCTTGCTCTTTGTGACAGTAAATACTCATCAGGTCATGAACGTCGAACGTTGCATCGAGCTCCACAATGAAATCGTGCAGCATGGCTGGGTCGGCTCAGGCCGCTCTCCAGAAACACTAACCTCACAATCCAAAAGCTGGTTTCAGTTGCACGGGGAAAAGGCCGAAGCCGCACGGTCTGATCTCTCAGCCGAGCTCATCCAATTCCTCGAGCAAGCACAAGATCCATATGCACAAGAGAGGGAATCATATCTAGGATTCTTTCACTGGGTATCTAATCTCTCTGGACCAGGTTACATGTTCGAGTTCGAGGACTTGCTGTGGCCATGGGACTACGAAGCCCGTACAGGTGAGAAGCAAAAGGACATTAGAAGAAGGCGTTTGGTTTTGTACCAGGCGGGGCACTTTGGGACAGGACATACTTGTGGACTGATGTAAGTGAACTTGATGCTGTCGGTAGCATATCAGAACACCGAGCTTACGAGATTTAGATACGACCAGAAAACAAATTTGTGCATATTGGCTCTTACCCTGTATGACATGGACGGTATGGATGAACGGAAATGGTATCCGCTAGAGACCGTCCTTAGCTTCTGGCTCTCCCAGATTCGCCAAGGAAGTATCCAGGCCATACCAGAAAAAGGAGGCAAGCTCAGGGAAGAATGGCCTGCTCTAAGGGAAAGCCGGGATCCCTCGAATTGGGTCTTCGTCCCGTATAACGAGGTTATGATGAAAAGAAGCCTGGAGATCTGGGACAAGCTCGTTGAGGCGATAGAGAGTCGCATGCCTATGGAAAGCATGTCCGCGCAGCCCATATACGGCATCCTCGAAAACAACGTGCGCAAAACTATAAGCCTACCACAACGATTTGCATACAATTTTCTCTTTCGTGCCCGCCGCCCGCGTTTCAAGAAAATAGCCCCAGGTCTCCGCGTCATCACCTCATCAGACTTTCCCGACCAACCTTTTCGCTCGCACATGTCTAAAGACAAAGATGAAATACCACCCATCCTACTCTTTCGATCTGAACTCAACTTCTTCGAAGATCCAACCTGGAGCCCGGGTCTTGACGCTCGAATGCCACACTTTTACGACTATCGCGATGTTAGAATCTACCCTTCTGGCTTGTATCTGTTGCCTACTGAATACGACCACCTAAATCTAGAAGACCAGATCTCATTCGTTTTGCCTTTTGCTATCGGTGGAAACGAGTATGCGAGGAGGAGTGATGGGCAGAAATTTATGGACTGCAGACAGCATGGGAACAACAGCTTCACACAATTGTACTCGCGTGGTAGACAGTCTCTTGAAGATTTCCAATCGCAGAGTCTAGCGTGTGTACTTGAGAACTGGCTGGGCATGGTAGAAGGGGGTATTTGGAAGGTAGATGAGAATGGTGTAGTGGGTGATATGGAAACGTGGAAGGAGGCAGATACGGAGGAAGGGTGGGAGAAGTACGTTATACCAAGTGAGGAATCATGTCATCACGAGTGGGAAGTCCTGTAAACAGTGCAAAACTCTCCTCCTAGGGCAGACAGGCTTCGATGACAACATCCAGCGCATTCTTGTGACCCCAGATGCCCTCAATTTTCAGTCCCACAGAATCAAGTAGCTCGCGAAATTGTGACTCAGTTCGCTCTTGACCAGAGAGTGATTGCATAACGTTGACATCCAAAGCCGTGAATGCCCATGGTGCATTTCGATCGGGTACAAGAAGGTCTTTAATGAGGAGCTTAGAGTAGCCGGGCTCCATAGCGGGGATGATGTTGCGAAGTATGCGGCGGCATGCATCGTCGCTGCTGAAGTCGTGGAGGATGTGTTGGAGCATATACGCTCTTGCTCCTAGAAACCACGTCTTAGTATTGATAACAGCACGATATAGTTCTGGTAACGTACCTTTGATCGGCTGAACTTGGTTCCAGTCGCCTACCTCCGCTTCAAACCCGTCTTCCACGGTCCGATCAACGATATGTTTCAACTCTTGCAGAACAAGCCGGCCCTTTACTTCTTTTCCCAGTGCTTTCCGCAACAGGCCCAAATCCCCGGCATCCCCACCTCCAATGTCTACAAGCAGCACATCGTCATCAGATTTGGGCCCTCCGGTAACCAAGCGTTCATCGAAAGGGTAATAATCGTTCTCCCAAAAGAACGGTTTGCCAGCATTGTACATCTGGATCATACCGCCGAACCGCGCTCCCATCGCTGGGTCTTCATCAAAGTATGTGTAGAGTGATTTATCAGAGAAACCATGTGCATGTTGGAAGGGGCCGTTGTTGATATCGGCGGGATTGCGATGAGATATCGAGTCAAGGAATGAGGGTACTTTCCAGCCCACGTCGTAGAAGTCGTCATACCTTTTGCAGGTGTGGTATCAGTATTGAGGCTTATCAATACTAGCTTTGCATATCTGGATCCTATTCAAGGACTTACATGAAATGTATAGCATCTTTGAAAGACTTTTGCCTCAAAGAAGCTGAGAGTCGAGTGCTTGCGTAGGTATCGAGACCGACTTCACGGATTGTGCCATTCGCTGCTAGGTGACGCAGAAAGCGAGCTGGAGTGATATGATCAGTATCACCTCAGAGTAATGACAAGACTAAATTGGAGAACTTACCAACTAATCGCGCATCCGCCCCAGTACCCTCCGCAAGCTGCACACTCGACTTGCCCTCATCACCATGGCAGCCCAGTGCTTCAAAGATTCCCCATTGTATGCCTAATCGTATAGCCAGATAATGTCCAGGCTGGTTACCTTAACTATTAGTGCTAGTCACGAGTCATGGACGATACAACCCCGCGAATCTAGAAGAAGCTGCACGACGCATCAACTTACGTCATTGAAGGTAACCCTGAATACGGCTTCATCTGGTCTTTCCAATTCATTTCTGAGTGCTTCAGCTAACCCGCTGAGCTGAAGACGTTCGGCGTTGCTGAGTTGAGAGCGAAGATTTGGGGCTGCGCTTAGTAGCGCTTTGAGTTGGGAGATAGCGTCAGGCTGCATGATTTGTGGGAGGTGGGCGCTCAGAATGTAGATGAGACGTAGATGATGGCTATGGATTTCTAACTTTCTCTGCTGTTGGAGGCAATGCAAGGCGTACATAGAAGGACTTGTTGTCGTACGAGCCGCCGGCAAATGGAAAGTAGCCAAGAAGGCGTATAGCGCCTACCATTCCAGGTCAAGCGTGGGAAGGTGCCAATAATGGGGTGCATGAATTGGTGTAGATACGCCATAAACACAACTACGAAGTTGTGATGGGTTGAACGCCGTACCGATTTTGCTTAGGCTTGGAAATGTGACTCTATGCGGCCTCCTGCCTAACAGTCCACCTATACTCTCTTCAAGAAAACCTCGCCCTTGCCTATTTTCTTCTTTACATGGTTAGTATCCAAGTTGAATTGCCCCCAGCAACGTGCCATCGCAAGGAGCATTGGGCCTTTAGGAGGAGGAAGCCGTCCTTGGAAGCATAGCATGAGCGATCGACTGAAGAGACAAACAAGTGGCATTTTCCCATGAGTTCTGGTCAGACTAAAATTTGAATGAGTAGACAATAAGGTATGAAAATGGGTGAGTTGTACCTTTTCAGATAACTTAAGACCATGAGTACAGTATAGGTATGACGAATGGTATGGTGAATGAGTAGGAAAACACGCTTTGTGACTCGCCTTCTAGTGAAAGGACGGAAGAAGAAGTTTTTGTATGCTACGAGCGATACGTAGTGAATCAACTGTTTAGAGAAGACCCACTCATGAGTAAGATGGTAGCGAGAGACCACAGCCGTAGTTCTAGAAGACCGAACCGACTTCTCGCGTATGCCTCTTCTCGACTGATTTGCAAGCGCATCTCTGACGACGAGCACGATGGATAACGTAGGAAGGTATGATGAAACAGGGCTAGCACATCGATATTACATGTCCTGTACCATCAACATGTACATTACAATAAAAAAGGGTATATACAACAATTTCCACCACTTATAGCAGCCTCGTCAGCTTAACAATATACAGAAAGCCTTCTTCTCAATGCCATAACACGAACGTACAAACACCAGAACACCATCCTTTTACCCATATCTAACCACCTCAACACTCAGTCCTACTCACTGATAAAACCTCCACTTGACCTCCTTACACGCCCACTCCTTGGTAAGCCCCTGGATCCTGTCGACTAACCACCCACTCGTCCACTGGTCATCGCCAACCTTCCCACCCAACCTAACCACCTTGCTGAGATGACACTCTCCATCTCCTTTGGTCGTGTACCGCCATTGTAAACAGTCCTCAACTTGCTGGCAGACATTCTGGCAGCGCTCAGAGCTGTCCGCCGCGTCGGGGTGTTTCTCGGCGAGCTTATCCCAGTTAGGCGGTTCTGGTTTCTTATCTTTGTCTTCTTTCTTGTCACCCTTCTTGCCGTCCTTCTTCTCTTCGCGTTTAGATTTGGAGCCGGGGCCGGCTTCTTGATAGATCCGGGAGTCTGGTGGTGGTGTGCTGTCGACCTTGATTTTCTCGGGCTCCTTCTTCACCTCTGCTTGAGGTTTGGGGTCTTTCTTCTCCTCTCCTTGAGGTTTAGCTTCTTCCTTGGGTTTGTCCTCTGGTTCCCCTAGATCGTGCTCTTGGCCCTCATTTTTCTTCTTCTCGGCATCCTCTTTCATCTGTTTCTGCCGTCCTTCTGGCGCAACGATCTTCGTGTCCTGGCTCAAGTTGTCCCAGCCTACTTTCTGCGTTTCGATGTGCGGTTCGACAGAGTCGTGGTAAGCGTCACGGTACAGATATGGCTTCTTCCAGCCATTGGCGGTGGTCCATTTCTTCTCAATATCCCATTGCCTGGTAAGGTCATTACCATCGATATGATGCCACGAGACTGCAGGAGCACACCAGTGCTTCCTGGTGTAGTCCAGTGTACTTGGCTGCTCGCTCTGGAGGAGAGGCCAAGAAGCATAGAACTCGACGTGTGCGTCTCCAAGGGCCTTCGCCAGCATCAGGTCGCCGCAGCATTCTGTGCCTGTGTCCTTTTCCCATTTGGTCTGGTAAATTTCGTCGTAGGATTTGGCGTATCGTCGTATAGCGCCCTGAGACAAGAAGATGCCTGCTCCGCGTTGCGCTACTTGTGTGCCGGCAATAAAGTAAGGAGCTCCGCTGTAGTAGGGTATCCGGTAGTCCAGCCTGTTAAACCACTGCAGTACGTTCGTCCAGCTCAAGCTCGTGTCGGCTTCGAGGAAGACGAAGAACTTGGCGCTGGGGTTCATGTGGTATGCCTTGTAGACCATGGGCAAGAACTTCCACTTATCCAAGTCTGCCGTCTTCTTCGCGTCCGGCTTGTGCTCTGCGTCAGCATGCATAAGCTGGTATTCCTGGAACTCGTTGTTCTTGAACTTGACGTCGTGGCTGATAGAATCGAGCGCATCGTATACTTTGTGTCCTTGGAACTCTCCGGCGTGGTCGCTGAAGATGGCGAAGGTAGGGACGCAGGACAGGAGGTTGCTGAGATGGCCGCTGAGCTTTTCAATCTCAGCTTTGGACGTCTTGAGCACGACCATGACGTCTTTGGCTCCGTCGGCATCGCTGCAGAACTTCTCGACGACTTGTGTAGGAACTGCTTCGGCAGGCTTCGCAGGCGCAACACTCGCATTGGCCGCATCCGCAGTCTTGGAAGCGGGTATAGCCTCGGTGGCTAGTGTTGTAGGGACCGTGATTGCGCTTGCGTCTGCCTTGTGCTGGGACTTGTTACCGCCCTTGGACTTTTCCTTGTCCTCCCATCGTCCGCCATCCTTCTCGTAATCCACAATGCCCGTCTTGGTAGGCGCAGGCGGTTTCGCTTGTCCCTTGCCACCTTGTGCTCCCTTGTCATCCCATCTGTGATCGTCTGTTTCAGCAGGTCGGTCTTCATGTGCTACCGGGCTTGGTGTTGTCGCGAGCGGTGTCTCGATGACGGGGGGCGGTATTATCGGGTCGGTATGCACATTCTTATGGTCATAGTGGTCGATGGCAGGTATCGAAGGTTGGGGGGTTTGATGCGGCAGGCCGAAAGTCCAGAAGAAAGTTATGAGCGAAAAGGAGACGATGATGATGGCGAGGCGGGAGGGAGTGATGAGCGGCATGGCGGCGACAGGGCTTCGAACGCCCAAGGTAACAGCTGGGAAGATGATGGAGGGTGGTTCAGAGCATTGAAATAGACTATGGCATCAAGATAAGAATAATCGGGTCATGGTGCTCAGAATCGCCCAAGTCGCAAATGCCCCTCTGAGCGATGATCCCAGGAATCATGGGCGGACTGAGGCGGTGGCTCTTCGCCCCTTGGCCTGTGGCGCTCGGTCTAGCAGGCGCGCCGAAGTAGACGCTATCTACACGCTTGATCTGCGCAACTCCATTTTCCATCTTGGTCGCTGTCGCAGGTGATTGCTTTTGGAAGAAACAAGACGAAGAGATTTCACGTTGCAAGAATCGCGACTCGCAGGGCATCGACAGGCTCAAACACGTGGCCAGGGTCCACGCAGCATTCCATGCCTACCTAGGTAGGTACTGCACAGTGCAGATGTTCCCTCCGTCTTCATCGGCAACACTCCACGCTTATGATGTGATTACGAGGTTGCGCCGAACAGCAGAGATAGTCTACAGAGGTTAAGAATGGTTGTTTCGTCCGAACCTACAGATCTTGCGTTATTTTTGGCGCCTCACTACAGCTCTCAATTTCCCTCCCACCGGAGTTCTTCCGCTATCCACAGCTTCATTACCCAGCACGCCATCACCAAATCGCGTTTCTTTCCATCGCTCTCAGTTTCCTCCGTCATCTCCAAAACATGTCCTGCTTCATTTGATGGACGTCTTGTTTCCACAAGCAGTCCATTGGCACACCATGCTCCCAGCCCCTCCGTCTCTTCATGCGCAACGACTACACCCTCAGCATCCTCCCACACACCTTTCTTGACACAATAAAGAACATGTTTTTCTGGCTCACACACCCCTCTGTAATCACAAATATGGTGTTTAGCCTTACATTTTGTAACATGCCAGAAGCGCGTCCACTCGCCGCCCCAGAGAGATTTCCCAGAAGTCATTTGGATACTACCAGGGAGCGTTCCGGCTTTTCGACCGCGCATCTCAAAGAGATCCATGCTGTAAAGCGTTTCTTCTCCGTTATAAGGTATTTGCCGATCTCGTAGTACGTGGGCAGCCGGTACTGAGAGAGATCGAGTCTCGCGTAGAGGGACTGCGCGAATGTGCAGCTTGGGTACAGACTCGTTACGATCGAACTGTCGCTGCAATTGGTATCGTGGAATATTGCGCGTCTTGGTGGCGTATATTAAAGGCGCCTCCAGTCTGAACGCCTTCGTTGGATCTTCTATCGGCGAAAGCTGAAGTATTGCTTCCTTCCCTTCCTGCGGCTCTTGGCCTACCGAACTCCGTTCACGTTTATATTTCGGAAATGTGTGCGAAGATACCAGTGGGCGACGAGCCAATATGTTGGTGTTCGGCAGCTGCGTCCTTGGTGTCGAGGATGGGCTGCTGCTTGGACGACTCAATTCTGACCACATGCTAGATGGGGATGTAGCTCCGTCCGAAAACGCCTCTTCACTATCCGTGATTGCTCCAGTCATTGCGTCGAACGGGTTCTGTTCTTCTGCAAACGCCTTGAGAGTGAACGAAGGGTCCACAAGTTGAATCCGGTCGTCTTCGCCCAATAGTGTAGATTCAAGCGACTGTCTGAACATCTTTGCAATTGCATAAGTTAATTCAAAAGGATGGCATGCTAATGCAGCATACCGTTACATGCCTCTCTATATCTACTCGCAACGTATGTACGCGTCCCGCGTTGCGGATGCATCAGCCACCACGAGCCATTTGATTCAGCCACTATCGATTCTCGAGTGCAGCACGAACCCATAGTTGAGCACTAGATGGGTGCGGAGTCATACGGAAGCATGGAAGCGATGCGACTAGATAGGCTGTAGTGTGCGGATGTGGCGGAACGAGCTATCAGTAAGCGTCTGAATAAGCGTGAACTACGGGTTAGGTACGCGCAATTTACTGTCTACGTGTAACATCTTGTTGGGAGCAGACTATACTACGTTTGTGACCAACTCAGGCACCGGTGGTTGAATTTGGTGACTGTACCACCTGCCATCCCCCAAAGCACTCTTTCCTTCGTCCTCAAACAAAACCGCTCACAGAATCGGGGCAAAGAAGTTGAACTTGCTAAAAGGGTCATACTCCTTTTTAAGCCTTCTCAACTTCTCCAGTCTCCACGCTTCATACCCATAGAGCTCCTCAGTCGTCTCGTCTCCCCTCGCGTAATTGATGTAAGCCTCGTAGATCTTGTTCGTCCCTTCAATCAGAGTATCGCGTATCTCGCCCGCAAAACCCCATGCTGCTGCATCCAGACTAGCATCCTTTTCGTACGTCATGAACGGCGAGAACAGCAGCTGGCCGTCTCGGTCCGGGTATGCTGTGCTATCACTAGGTATCTCGCCAACGCGATTGGTAGAGTAGCTTTCAAGTAGGACGGCTGAGCTGCGGAACTCTGGGGGGAAGGTTGCCATGATGTCGAGGACTTTACGGAGAGAAGGATTGTCGTAAGTATCTGCTGATACGGGGACTAGAGAGCGAGTGAAGCCTTTGGTGCACGATGGGCCGTTGCGGTCCGCGCCTGTGTACTTGCTCACACCGGCGAGGTCGGTCACGCCGGAGTCGGTAGAAATGGGCGAGAGTACGACGAGAGGGTCGGTGTACTGCGTTGGAACGGTGCCGGCACCTTGGTAGATGACCCAGATGATTACAATGGGCCAGTGACGTTAGTTGTGGTGTATGAGTATAGCAATGGATGTAGACTTACATTTACCGGATCCACTTCGGGATCGAAAGAGAACACAACGTAGTGTTCAAGGCTCACTGACCTGTTTGCCATCACCATCCAGCTGTTCGCGACTGATACAACATCCTCTATCTTATCGTGTGTATAGAAGTAGCCGCTGACTGCCCACTGGTCCACATCTGGCTTCTTGTCATAGATCTTGATCTCAGCCTCAGTCACGACACCGAAATTATGACCAGCACCACGTATTGCCCAGAACAGATCTGGATTACTCTCGTCAACAGTGATAGCGGTGCCATTGGCGAGGACCATGCGCGCGGATACGAGCTGATCAGATGCCAGGCCGTACCGTCCTTGATTCCAGCCGTGACCGCCACCGAGGATAGGAGAGATGTAACCAACGCAAGCACAGGCCGTTGTCATCGTTTGCTTGTCATGGGCCCAGAGAAAGTCAGTGACATCGCCATTAAGGATGCCACCTTGAATGAGAGCAGTGTCTCCATCATCGGCGATGACGATGGCGTTCATACCCCGTAGATAGATACCAACAGCATTGGTGATGTTGTTGAGGTATGTCGTCGTCGCATGAGCGCCCGAGATGGCATGAAATGGTTTGTCGTTCGCGTTGGCGTATAAGATCTATTTTAGTTAGCTAGGGTACAAGTGCATCGGAGCATGCATTTACTTACAGCCGCTTGCACGTCTTCCTCTGTTGCAACCTTCACAATCATATCGTAGTGCGGAGTTTGCCCGGCGCCCCATCGTATAGTAGCATTGGTGAATTCTTCCGAACCTGGGTAGTAGACTTCTGCGAGGTCACTCAATGAAGACTCGAAAACTTCGAGAGCTCCATCAGATGAGTTTGAGGAAGGTAATGCAGCAGCGAAGCAGCCCATTAGGACGCTCGCTGCCAATTGAACTTTGCTTAGCATCCTGGAAGGTGACTCGGGTGAGTAGAAGCGCACTTGTTGAATCCATAATATTACGCTCTACTTTTATAGTGCCTTGATAAAGGATAACATGTAGGTGAAAGTTTGCAGATCGCACGCCTGACCAACTTGCCTATAGGGGTAGGTGAAGGGCCGCCCTTGGTGTTTCCCGCGCCTCTCCACCGACTCCAACACAATGGAACAAAGAAAAAATGCTTAGCTCGAATCCATCGTTCCAACATAACGGATGAGGCGTGGATGTTGGGAAAAGGGTGCGTTCAATATGGTAACGGTGAAGTCTATCTCTTCCTCCACGTAGGCCGGAATTACCACATCTGTTTGGTCAACGGCAACGATATTGTTACTCCCAGATATCTGAAGCTTGCTATGAAGGGAAGAAGTAGCCAGGAGATGAACAGGTATTTATAGAGCTGAATGAGAAGCGAAATCACCAGTACCTAAGTAGTGTTGTTGGAGCTGCCCTGATCGCGACGGTGCCAAGGTTGTTGAACCGCAACGCGCAAGCAACGCGTACTCACGCGAAACCCCAACAACAGAACTATCTGAAGAGACAGCCTGCGAAGTGTAGATAGTCTCATCGAAGAACCGTTAGTGGATGTTGAGCTTTAATCCGCGACTCGAAACCTCCGATGTACCTAGGTAGACCGCGGTCTCCATGATCCACGTAGTGGAGAGACGGTCGCTGCTCGGAATCTGGCTACCATAAGTGAGAAAATTCTTTTAATAAACATATGTCGTAACTAATAGGGTTACAAGCCAGTGTAACTTGGTGAGCTGGCCTTCCTAGAGATCAGGAGTGGCCCGACCTTGGGTGTACCTACCTAGTAGGCGTGGTAGATGAGATCCGTTCCCCCACTTTTGGATCGCGGACACCCATGTGTCTCACACCGGCCAACGCCATCACCCACTCAACACCTTTTTTCACCAAGTGGCTGTTCTTGCGCAACATTATGGCTTAGATAACGTGAAAGGCTGACATATCCTTCCTGTTCACTGTTGCTCGCACATCCACCAACTGGGCACTTACAGACAGCTTGTCCACAAAGCTATGGCTTCTTTCTTTCTTAAAGATGTCTTAGCAGCACAGCAAGAATTTTCGTCTGAGGATAATGAGGCAAAAGAAAAACAACATGGTGAGTGGCGCTTCGCTACGTGGCACCCAGCCCAAGGGGCGTGTGCATGGAGGGGCACCGCAGCCTGAGACACTGCAGCAGCCGTATTTAACAGTGTCCGTATCTCCAACTCCACGTCTTCGTCATCCACGATTCCTACAAATTCTTTACCGCATAGTACAGACTATAGGTTCATGGCTTTCGAATTGCACTCCGACGATTGGATCAACTATCAACACTCCAATCCTCAAAATCAAGTGTTTTCCGGCATCATGTCTTCTTTCTCTCCGCCCTCATCATTCCACAATGGCGAGAATCATGCTCAGCAACAACTCACGAACCAGCTTCAGTTCTCTTCCGAAGGGTTGAGCCAAGATATGGTCGACCAAAATACAGTGTGCATGTTAAGTCCAACCAACCATGCAGGTAAATATTCTGGAGTATCGTAAGTTGTCTTTGGCCGCATGCTTTACAGTACAGCTCACTGACACGTTCGGATGGGGGCATGTATCTTCGACGTCTCAACCTCTCCGTTACAAGGGGATGCCCGTATCTTTTGGCAAACCCCCCCTTCCTACAGGAGTCAGGTAGTTGGAATCGACAAACTATCGTTTCGGGGTTTGCCTGGGAGCGTGTATCTCCATGTAGCGATTTCCTTTGTCTATTCTCTGTCTTTCCTTTGTTTATTCTTTACTTCCCAGTTCTGTTTCCTTCTGTTGCATTATCGACCCAGCGGGGACCTGTTGATCCGAAGCAGTCCAAGGTAATGTTCTCGTAATCTCCAGTTTTCTTGAAGTTTCTCCACCTGTCAACCATGTATCGAACACGATATGTATCTCTTTCCTTTCATCAACGCCATAGTGTGTATATTTTGTCATGATCGTGCCCCCATCTAGCCTGTGCAGAACCGAATATTTATTCGACTCCAATCGGGATCCCCTCGGCTACGAGTCGATCGTCCCGTGGAAGCTGAGAGCGGACTTCACAGGCTTCCTCGAGCCTTCGAGCAAGGTTGAGTCATCCCCAGTACGTTTCTCCACCCCCGGATGGATGCCCACCCGGGGATTTATGCACATCCCGGGATGGATGCCTCTCAGCCGAGAGCGGATGCCACCCCTAGGATATGAGCCATCCGGCTCAGGATATGAGCCTTCGATCGGCCAGTCAGTTCAGCAGCAGCAGCAGACTCCGAATCTTAAGACACCTGCAGGCATTGAGAACTCTACGTTCACAAGGACCGGTAGGGTAGAGCTGCATCGCTCGTCTACAGCAGATCTCACCACCGATATCTCCTTCCGTACGGAGACCAAGACTGTTTACGTATGTACACGTGACAATTGCAACAAGAGGTACTCGCGTCTACAGGATCTGCGCCGCCACTGTCGGGGATTCCATCTGCACGACCACCAATTCAAATGCCGCGCTCTCGGATGCGAACGGGCTGTTCGTGGCTTTCCAAGGAAGGACAAAAGGGATACTCATGAAAAGAAGATGCACATTGATATCGGAGATGGCATCCTGTTGTGAAAGAAGTGATGATAAGACGAGCGCAAGAGGCAGTGAGTCTCGGAAAAGTGATAGGGCAGGTGGGTAGGAAACGACCTCACCTTTCCCAACTTGCTGGATTTACGATGTGGCGCGCTAGGCGGTATTATACGCGAGAAACTTTGGTGGCTTGTCGAGGTTGGGCGATCATGTCTTGTAGGGCTTTCTCGTCGGCGTCCCTGTTGTTTGAGCGGTCCTTTGTATATCAAATTGAGCGATGCCTCTATTATCAGCGAACCGATGCATCCTGGTCAGCAGGCCAAGTTACCTGATTCTCATCGTTCAACTTCCTGTTTCGGACATGTAATTGCGCATTGGTTTGCCCGCGCACGATCCCCATATCCGGGCCGCACTCCGACTCTGGTCGAACCAATGACTCGAGCTACTTTTGTGTTTCAACGGATAACAGCGCATTATGATCTCACGGTCCCATTCTTTACCGATTTCAATGCGATCTGCTCGCAAACTACATAGTTTTGGACTGACTGTGCTCCCATAGCTGTGAAATTAACTTTTGGCAATGCCAAATTCCTCACCAATACTACGGCGTCATTTTTGGTCCGAAGTCAGGCCTAGACGGGCCGCTAGACCCCATGCCACTTGGGGAAACACCCACAGCAGACAGGGTATCAACATGCCCCTATGAAGTAGTTCCTTGCTCGAGAGCGCTGGGATTAGGGGCCCAAGACAAAAAACTTTGGGGGCGGAGTCTGGGCGTGCTCCTCTTTGCTGCGCTGCCCGCTGCGTTACCTTACCTCGTGCCTTGTTTACTCGATTTTGATTACCTATCTGCGCCCGTCTCTTCTGGCCACCTCCGCGGGGACGAATTAACAACAAATCGTAAAGGGAAACCATGTCAAGGGTCGCTTGTGCCTGGGCGGACTTAGGCGAAGATGCCGCAGGCGCGAATCAGTGGTACGAGGGTACGCATGTACCCGCTGCCCTTGCAAAGATCAACTCCACGGCCCGCACTGCAGAGCAGGTGGAAGACAATACATTCGCAGAGGTAGCTGCAATCGAAGGCAGCCTCATGACCATCTACGATTTACCCAAACACCAAAGTGCGCAAGAGTTGGATGCGCAGCTACGCCCAGCCTTGGACAAACTTCCGAAAGAGGCGATAATAGAGACGCGGGTTTACAATGAGTATGCCAATTGGTATGGGGAAGAATGGCGGGGCGGTACGTGTCCCACAAGACCATGACACAAGTATATACTATGATGACTTACGCCCTGAACCAGACTCCCGCGATATCCAAATGTGGATGATAGTCCTATGGCAACCCGACGCAGAAATTCATGATGAATTCTTAGCATGGTTTAAAGATGAATTTGCGCCTGGCATGCTCAAGAATCCCGAACTACTCCGCACACGCATCTTCAAGCTCGAGCACGTATCCAGGATCCAAGACCAGAAACACAAGCAAGTGGACAAAGCATCGAGATATCAGTACATGACGTTCTGGGAGTTTAATACTGAGGAACTGCCATGGGAGATTTTAGTATACCTAGGGTCCTCAGAGGGATGGAGGTACTACGTTGAGGGCGGACGCTTGGTATGTTGGAAGCTTCTAGGCCTAGGAGAATCAATCAGCTAACCGACTGTAGTCATGGCAAATGGGACAATTCTTGGTAAGTAATATATATTCTGACATCGAGGACGCGGTATATTCTGCCGTCAAGAGGGCAAGAATCATTGTAACCCTGGTCACACAGGAGTCGTGAACCTCGTCAGCACCAATGTCAAGCTAATACAATGTAGGAATATCAGGATCTAGACGACGATACCAGTCAGCATAGCGGAATTGATCCACTAGACGGGCGATTGGATGGAGAACTTGAGAAAACACCATGACGAACAACTAGTATCACGGCCTGGGTTTGAGGACCTGGACTAGTCAGGACGGGCTATCATTTTGCCATTGATATAAGGCGTTAGAGTAATACCCCAAATTCTATTCTCCATACAAGCTTCCTGTTTGAGCCATACGCTGCGTGACCAGCATACACGTAGCACATGATGCTGAAGCCCTACTTCTGGTCCAATTCGCTCTTGTCTGTTGTGTAAGGGGGGGTACCAGGTGTGGTCGTTGGTATGGAGCGATAGGATGGCGCACTGGTCTGAGCATGGGCTATTCCGAGCATATCAATAGAAACCTGTTCCAAGGCAATCTTTGCAACATATTGCGGCTTCTGCGCTCCGCTGACGCCGCATGGGAGATGTTTGAGATTCAAAGTGTTTGACTTGTGAGATGAGCTACGTGCTTCCTTCTTCTGTTCGGCCTCGTCCAGCGGATGATCGCGTACAAGGTGTGATGCGAACTCATGCACGTCTCGCGCAATGCAATCGTCCATGCTACCCGCTCGTAGCTTCCTCCGCGATGCCATCTCGAAGCTTGTGCCGAAGATCAGGTCCGATGACTCCTGTGGAGTCAACCCTGGTTGCCTGAACGGGCTCCCAGGCGCTTCTGAGACGACAGAATCAGTCTGCTTCCCACTGATTTGACGATGTTTGGTAGCCTCTGATGTGTCACTTCTCAAGCCATTGACGAGTTTGATGGTATTGCCGATAGTGGTTTTAGGAGTTCTTCTCGGAGGTTCAGTTGGCGCTGCTTCCAGGCTCAGTCGATCCAGTTGATGTTGTGGAATTGGAAGCGCGCCTGAGCAATAGGCTCCTAGTTCATCATCTACGGGCCCTTCTCGTGATAACCGATCCCCGAATCGACTAGCCTTATGCCGTCTAAGGGTCTGATTTGGAGACCGACAACGATCCACCACGCCCACTCCTTCATGCGGATCATTTTGTGGCTTCCGACGTGAACGCCTCCGTTTGTCAACAGGTCGAAGTACGATGGATTCTTTGTTCGAGCTTGAGCTTAATCCCTTAGCTTGAGACGAAGCCGTACCGTCGCTCTTGGAACGCCTGTCAGAACCGTCGTCGCTTAGATCGCAAGGTTTGACATCTAGCCTCTGTAACTCTATTTTGCTTTTTATCCCTCTATCTGGCGTTGGCGGGGTTCGGCCCTTTTTGTGCCTTGTGATGCTGCTCATGTTGTAGTTACCAGTATGCTCAATGCCGCTGAAACTTTGTCGCTCGTCTTCGTCGAGATTGGCACCTTCTACATTGGTGTATAGCCTGACTCTGCGTCCGCCACAGTCTGTACGTTCATCGCCGATCCAATA
>Ga0139316_10014_pt1 | contig 18182 bp, 14 predicted proteins | sample In4P11_FD_99382 | JGI IMG/M metagenome (GOLD analysis project Ga0139316, IMG submission 99382) | reverse complement strand
GAAGAGTTAAAGTAATATCCTATTAAGTATTACCTGATGATATAATAAAATTATGAATAAAAAGCTGCATTAATGAAATTATCATTTTGTTAATGCAGTTTTTTATTCATTTAATAAAATATTTTGCATTTAATTTATTAAAATGCTGATAATAATATGACATGCCCATATTCTGTGTTATAATAATATTATAAATATGTTATACAAATTTTACGATTTAGAAAAATAAGTAGAACTTTGTCTTACTATTCTAATATTGTATAGAATCTATTTAATATTAAAAAATTTCACATAATAGGGGGATTAATATGAGCACAAATGTTAACATCGATTGGAGTAAATTAGGATTTACTTATACGAAAACAGACTTACGCTATGTTTCAATATGGAAGAATGGAAAATGGGATGATGGAAAACTAGTTGAAGATAACAATCTTACTATAAGTGAAGCTTCAACATCTCTACATTATGGACAACAATGCTTTGAAGGATTAAAAGCTTATCGCACAAAGGATGGTAAAATCCAGCTGTTCAGACCAGATGAAAATGCTAAGCGTATGAATAGGAGCTGTAAACGTATTCTTATGCCTGATATGCCTATTGAAAAATTTGTTGATGCATGTATTCAAGTTGTTAAAGCAAATGAAGTTTTTGTTCCACCATACGGCAGTGGCGCAACGCTTTATCTTAGACCTTACGTCATAGGTATTGGTGATAATCTTGGAGTAAGATCCGCTCCTGAATTTTTATTCGGTGTATTCTGCTGTCCTGTGGGACCTTACTTTAAGGGTGGAATGGCTCCAGTAAACTTCATGATTGCAGAAGATTACGATAGAGCAGCACCACATGGAACTGGTGCTGCAAAGGTTGGCGGAAACTATGCCGCAAGTCTTCTAGCTCATGAAATAGCTAAAGAAAAAGGATTTGCAGACTGTATCTATCTTGACCCTGCAACTCATAGTAAAATTGAAGAGGTTGGTGCTGCAAACTTCTTTGGTATTACAAATAACAATGAATTTGTAACTCCAAAATCACCATCAATACTTCCTAGCATAACAAAATACTCACTAATGCACATCGCAAAAGAATATTTAAAAATGGATGTACAAGAACGTGATGTTCTAATAAATAATCTTGGCGAATTCAAAGAAGCAGGTGCCTGCGGCACTGCTGCTGTAATAACACCGATTGGTGGTATACAATATAATAATAACCTACATGTTTTCTACAGTGAAACAGAAGTAGGACCAATTACTAAAAAACTATATGATACGCTTTATGGAATTCAATTTGGAGAAGTAGAATCTCCAGAAGGATGGATGGTAGAAGTAAAATAATTATATAATAAAAGGCTTACCAATTTTTAAAATGGAAGCCTTTTATTTTTATTTTTCCTCAAAAACTAATTGTTTATTATAAATATCTCTTGTTCTATATAAAGTAAGGCTTAAAACAAATCTTACTATTAAATCTAAACCAATAACCATCCATATAGCTTTTATACTCATATTAAATTTATATGTTAAAAGTAGCGATAAGGGAACCCTAATTGCCCAAATCCCAACACCAGCTACAATCATAGGTACTTTAGTATACCCAGCTCCCCTTAAAGCGCCATTCAAAACCCCAGAAATATTTTGAGGTAGTTGTACAAGCCCCATTATTATTAAATATACCATCCCAATTTTGATGACTTCCGCATCATTTGTAAGTAGCCTCATAACTGCTCCCGGGAAAAATATTAATATAAATGCACTTATGCTGGTAAGAATAGCTGAACCCTTAACTAGCTCCTTCATATATTTCCTCCCTAACATCTCATCCTTGGCGCCTACTGCTTGACCAATAAATGCGGTAGCTGCAACACCAAACCCCATGGCTGGCATATAAGAAATGGACTCAGCTTGCAACCCAAGTTGGTAAGAGGCCATAGCAACTTCACCAAAAGACAATATGATTCTTGTTAAAATTATAGCTGATATTTGCCAAAATATTGACTCAAAAGCTGTTGGCATTCCTACTCTATAAACCTTAGAAACTTGTTTTAAATCTAGTTTAAAGAACTTCTTATTAAATAGAGAACTTAACATGCCCTCTCTATTAAATAACACATAAATGCCAAGTGTAGCTCCAGTAACCTGTGCAATTACTGTAGCCGTTGCAGCTCCTCTAATGCCCATAACTGGCATTCCAAACTTACCAAATATAAGTATAAAGCTAAAAATAATATTAGTTAGATTCATTATTAAGGCAATTTTCATCGGTGTTTTAGCATTGCCTGTAGCCTGCAATACTCCTGCCACTACTAGCATTACTGCAACAAAAGGTAATCCCCATGACGCTATTTTTAGATATATTACTGCATTAGCTAGTAGCCCTGGTTTAGGATTAAAAATTTTTAGCAATAAGGGCGCCTTCCAAAAAACTAATTGCTGCAACATGAAAACTAAAACTATTGAAGATAATAGTGTTTGCTGAATAATATGCTTAACTTTCTTAATATTACCTGAACCATAAGCTTGGGCTACAAATACTGATCCTCCTGTTGTTACTCCTTTAAATAACGCCCATATAATTTGTGTTATCCTAGTACTTAATCCTAATGATGCTATAGCTATAGCGTCAATTCTCCCTATCATTGCCATAGAAACAAAACCTGCTGTCATCTGCAAAACATTTTCAATAGTTATAGGTAAAATCATAGAATAAATTTTTTTACGTACCTCTTTTGTATCACTAATCTTTTCTTTATACTCCAAGTTGTCCCTCCTTGTGGCCCTCTGAAGTAAATAGCAATTATTAATTGTACCCACCTCTAACCCTATAAAATATTTATGTAATATAAGCTTACTAGTTCATTATATCAGATTTACTTCGAGAGTCTAAGTACTTTTATAATATATTTACCAAATTTCTCAATATTCTCATATGCAAATATAAAAATAAGGGATACCTCAAAATAGAATTTGCTTTCTATCTTCAGGTATCCCTTTGCTCATAGTTATTATTCCTGCTTCTTTATTTCTTTACTACTATTTTCTACATAAGATATTTCATTATTTGTTTTTTTTTATTTTTTAGGTTTTTGATTGACAAACGAACTTTATTCTTTTCATATGAATGATTGTACCTTTTTTTATCTATGACCTTACTTACATTAGCTATTATATCTTTGCTAAGCTTCTTGTATGAATCACTTTCAAGTAAAGTGTTTTTTACACTATTTTTGATTACATCAAAATGAGTAAAATTATTGATTTGTAGATTTTCAAGCTCATTGCTTATCCTTTCAATTTCTAAAAGACTTTCTCCAACTAATTCAAATAAATTTTTTAGAATCTCATTATTTTTAATTACTCCAGGAATTTTAACACTTAATGTACTGTCTGCATTAGCAACAATTTTACATCCTTCCTCACTTACTATTTCTAATAGCATATCTGGTTGCATGTTTATTAACTCTCTAATAGTTTCATTTTGGAATAATTTTATAATAGCTATCTCACTGTTACTTCTAATAACAAGCTTATCACTAAGATCATCATAATTTACTTTTATATCTTGCATATCAAAAAAATTCGGAAAATAATTATTAAAATACTCTCCAAACACCTTAAATTTAAACCCACGTTTATTTAAAAATACACAATGAATTCTAGTATACACAGTATTGTTTCTGCTAGCAGAATCCCAAGTATCTAAAACTATGCTCCAATCATGAAACTTTTTTATAACTTCATACTTCTTAGAAATCGAGTCTGTAACAATAAATTCAGCTTCTATATCACAACTAAGCATTTTCCATATATCTTCTTGTGTAGGACCAAATAATCGCATGAATATCATCTCCATTTATATAGTTATACCTAACTATATAATAGCTTACTTTCCATCCAAATTCTACAACCACTTGTTAATAATAGAAAAACCACGTTTTACCATGGTTTTCCATATCATTTTATATACATTTTATTATAGTACTCATCTAACATTCTCTCTACTGAGAACTCATAGCTTGTAGTTTTAATGCTTTCCTTCATCATCTCTACCCACTTTTCTCTATTTTCATAATAAGTAGGCATAACTCTATTTATTAAAGTGTCATAAAGAGCTGTTGTATCATGCTTATCTAATTCTACTGGAGATAAATCATCGAGTCCAACTGCATCACCAAACTGCCATCCGTTTACACCATCCATGCATGCCTCCGGCCACCAACCATCTAGAATGGAGCAATTAAGTACACCATTCATTGCAGCCTTCATTCCTGAAGTTCCACTAGCTTCCAGAGGCCTTCTTGGATTATTTAACCAAATATCTGAACCTCTAGTTAGCATTCTTCCTATATTCATATCATAATTTTCTAAGAATACCACACTATTTGGATACTTCTTCATCATTCTTACCAGCTTTTCTACTATTTCTTTTCCTGTATCATCAAGAGGGTGAGCTTTTCCTGAGAAAACAATTTGAACCTTTCCACTTTCAAGAAATGGTGAAATAATTTCTTCTTCAGTGAATATCAAATCACTTCTCTTATATGGTGCAGCTCTTCTTGAAAATCCAATAAGTAACTTATCTGCATCCAGTTTTACACCTGTTCTTTCTTTTATAAACTCTATTAATTCCTTCTTAACTGTTATGTGTGTACTCCAAAGGTCGCCACCATTTTCATAAGCTTCAGTAATTCTTCCGTCTACCCAAGTTGGTTTATGAATTCCATTAGTTATACCAATAATTTCAGACCTACCAGCAACGGTTTTCCACATTTTATTTGCAGTTGACCTGTGAAGCTGAGCTACGGCATTAGCCTTTCTTGAAAGTCTAAGTCCTGCTACGGTCATATTAAATGGTTCTCCACCTAATCTAATCATTTGCTCTCTAGTTAATCCATTAAATGCTCCCATATACTCTAATTTATCAATAGGATGAGATTCATTACCTTCAACTATTGGAGTGTGAGTTGTAAATACCACTTCTTCACGTGTTTTATTCCAAGACTCTTCAAAGCTATATCCTGATTGCATTTTTTCTTTAATAAGTTCCGTTGCTGCTAGCGCTGCATGGCCTTCATTAAAATGGTATACATCTATAGGAATCTCCAAAGCTCTTAAGGCCTTTACTCCACCAATACCTAATACTATTTCTTGAGCAATTCGCTCTTCCCCAAACCAACCATATAATTGTCCTGTTATCCATTTATCACAATTCTCAGGTATATCAGTATCTAAAAGATATATTGGATTATTATCAAATTCTTCTAATTTCCAAACCTTACACTCTACATCTAAATTTCTGATTTTAACAGTTACTCTTACCCCTGTATCTTCTAAAAAATCGTAATTATAATTATGATATGTGTCATAGACTTTTCCATTCTTATCAATAAGTTGTTCAGTATACCCCTGTTTCCACTTAAGTCCTACTCCCACTAATGGAAGATTTAAATCTTTAGCTCCTTTTAAATGATCTCCTGCAAGTATTCCAAGTCCACCTGCATAAGCTTTAAAATCAGAATGTAGACCATACTCCATACAAAAATACGCAACCCTTGGAAGACTGTTAATATCCATGAATTTCCCCCTTTTAATATTTCTTTTAGTACCAAACAATTACCTATTTAATATTCTATGACATATGAATTATTTCTCTTGCTATAACTATTGCCTTTATCATTATTATACATATTTTTTTATTCCAATGCGTCCATTTGCACAAAATTACGCTTTCTCAAAATGATTTTTATTGAATCATCAAATGCTTTGTAAATTTTATAGTTTTAAAACTGTACTAAAATACGGTATAATAAGAATGGACGGCTTCCCTTCTAAAATGTCGTTAATATGTTATGAGGAGTTGTTTTAATATGAATTTGCAATCAGCCTATAAACCTGTAAGGCTCAAAAATAAACTCATCCTTCTAATTATACTTTTAAGCTTAACAATCTCTACAATAATGATTTATTCTATTGTAGACAGTATTAATAATGATAAAGTTATTAATTCTACTGTTATTACTGAGAGATTATCGAAAATTTCAGAACTTTCTACAGTAAAGTATAACTATACTAATGTTCTAGCTTTAAAAGATAGTAAGAAATTCAAAGACTTTTCTATTCCATTTACCGAAAAATCCTTTTTAATAAAATATAGTGGTTATATTAAAGCGGGAGTGGATTTCAAAGATTTAGATGTGGTTGTCAATGAAAAAAAAGTTACTATAACTTTAAAAAAAGCTGAAATTTTTGATCATGTAATAAATAATGAAGATTTATTTGTTTATGATGAAAAGTCCTCAATGTTTAATAAGCTTAGTATGCAGGATATGATAGATGAAATTAGTAATGAGAAAAGCAAGATTGAAGCTGATTTGGTGAAAACAGGATTTTTAGATGAAGCTACTGCCAATACCAAATTACTCTTAGAAGGTATTTTATCAGATATGAGTTTTGAAAATATAACAATAGTTTTCAAATAAATAAAATCACTGTGGAAGCTCATTAAACTTAATAAATTTCTACAGTGATTTTTTATGTTCTATCAAATTATTATATATTACCTGCCAAGCTACAATATTGATGACTTCAAAACAAGATTTATATCACCAATTTCCAGAGGAGCCTCCGCCACTTGATGAACCCCCTCCAAAACCTCCAAAACCACCACCATTATTTCTTCCACCTCTTCCACCACGTCTACCTATTGAACTCCAAAATAGCAATTGCACCATAAACCTAGTTAGTCTTCCTCTATTAAGAATAAAGTCAAGAAAAACTAATACAATAACACCTACTAATAGGATTCCATTTTCACCTTTAACATTGTTTAGTTTCTTTCCGCGTTCAACATATTTTGGAACATTAATGTTCTTATCTAGTGTTACTTCGTATTCTTTAGCTATATTATCTGCTAAAACTGAATATGCTACTCTAAGTCCCTGGCCATATTGGTTTTGTCTAAATTTTGGTACTGCAAAATCATTCATGATTCTTGAGGAGTATATATCTGTAACAGCTCCTTCTAGTCCTGTACCAACCTCGACTCTCCACTTTTTATCTTTTATTGATAATAGAATTAATAGCCCATTATTTTTACTATTTTGTCCAATGCCCCAGTTTCTAAAAATGCCATTAGCATAGGATTCTATAGATTCGCCCTCTAAAGAATTTATCACCACAACAGTAGCTTGTGCTCCTGTTTTATCTTCTAATTCCTTCCCTACTGACAGAATGTATTGTGTCGAATCACTGTCTATAACATTGACATAATCGTTAACATATTTTAACTCTGTAGCCTTAGGGAATTTAGGTTCTGCATTTACAACTCTCAAAGCTATTATCTGACTTAGTAAAAGTGCACTTATAAATAGCACAAAAAAATTTTTCCTCTTAATTTTATCGTTTATACACAGTCTTGATGGAATAATAAAAATTTTTCTGACTAAATCCATTAAATAACCCTTCATATTTTAGCACCTACTTACTAAAGTTAACTTTTGGTACTTCTTTAGCTTGTTCACTAGCCCTATAATATGCCTTTTCTTGAAATCTAAAAATTCCTGCAATAATGACATTAGGGAATCTTTTGATTCTAGTGTTGTAATTGTCGACACTTTTGTTATAATCCTGCCTTGCTATGCCTATCCTATTCTCTGTACCTTCTAGTGCTACAGTTAAATCCCTAAAGTTCTCATTAGATTTTAAATCTGGATACCGTTCTACTACTACTAAAAGTCTCGAAAGAGCACTGCCTAGTTCACTATCTGCCTTTGCTTTCTCTGTTACAGTTTGGGCACCTCCGAGTTTAGCTCTGGCTTCAGCTATATTTATAAAAATGTCTTTTTCTTGAGAAGCGTAACCTTTCACAGTTTCCACTAAATTGGGGATTAAATCTGACCTTCTTTGGAGCTGAGTACCTATATTTGCCTCTGATGCCCTTACCTTTTGCTCTAAACCTACCATCTTATTGTAACTTCCAATAATAGGCATTGTTATTACTAAAATTGCTACTATGACAATTATAATGGTTCTTAAAGTTTTATTCATTTCTATACCACCTTCCATTTTATAAAATATAGAATACTTTATGAATTTCATAAGGATACTATACTACTTTGCTATTAATTCTTTAAAATTATGTACTTATTATCTAAATCCAATATATTTTTAAATCCATTATTTAAGTATATTAATTTTTTACCGATTATACATATTTTGTTATGTAATTATTCGTTATATTTTGTTATTATATATATATACTTAATAACTAAAGGTGAGGTTCAAAATGAGATTAGAATTTATAAATAGAATTAAAGAAGATGAAATCTTAGGTAAGAATATTTTTACCTCTGAAGGCAAAATATTGTTGAAGTCCGGAACAAAACTTACTAAAACCTATTTGGAAAAAATGAAAAACTTAGGCGTTTATTATATTTATATTATGGATGAGAGACTAGGAGATATTTCTGTAGAAGATGAGGTTCTTACAGAGCTAAAACAACATACTATGAATAGCATATCTACCATAATAAAGAGTACCTTTAACTATAATAAAAAACAAATGTCAGACTCATTAAATACTGTAGAAAATCTAATACAATATATTATCTCCAATGGAGATATAAATAAAAGTTTATACGATATTCAAACCTATAGTAATTCGACCTACGTTCATAGTTTAAATGTATGTATTATGTCAATATTTTTAGGTCAAGCTCTCGGTCTTGGTGAAAAAAACTTAACAGAGCTTGGAATTGCAGCTATTCTTCATGATATAGGCAAGCAAAAGGTTCCAGCTAATATTTTAAATAAAATGGCACCTTTAACACAAGAGGAAACTGATGAATTAAAAAGGCATACTATTTATGGTGAAGAAATACTTAGAAAAAATGTTAGAATATCCGAACCCATAATTCGTGCAGTATTAGAACATCATGAGAGAGTTGATGGTAATGGCTATCCTCATGGGCTTGTAGATGCTCAAATTTGCAGATTCGCCAAAATTATTTCTGTAAGTGACGTATATGATACTATAAGTAATACTCAAACCTATAAAAAAAACTACACGCCTCAGGATTCATACGAACTAATCTTGGCTGGTAGCAATATTTTATTTGATAAGTTAGTAGTTCAAAAGTTTAGACAAACATTTGCAATATATCCGTTAGGTTGTTGCGTTAGACTTTCTAATGGAGTTGAGGGTTATGTTATTATTCAAAATGATAATTTTCCAGATAGACCTATCGTTAGAGTACTTTATGACTCCGTAACTAAAGAACCTATTCCATTTTATGAAATAGATCTTTTAAAAAACTTAAATTTAGTTATTAAAGATATTATTTAAAATGCTTTTAGATCATCTCTAAAAGCATTTTTTCCTTATGTATCTCAATCTTCAAATGTCTTATCTCTGATAATAGCAAAGGTTTTTTTTATATATTCTTCTGTTTTATAATTTCCTAACCTATTATTCATACGAACCAAAAGACAATTTAAATTTAAAATATCCTGAAAACTTATATCTTTGAGCTCTTCAAAGATTAATAAAGTTTTTTGGTTTTTGTTGTAATCTTCCATTATCAAGATTTTACCTTGCTCTGAAATATCTAAATAATGGGCATTTTTTATTAAAGCTTTTTCTTTATTAATAAAACGCTTGTTATTTAAATTTTTTACTACTACATGAACCGTTGAAGGTGACCAAAAGCTAATTTCACTTAGTTCGCTCGATGTAATACCTGGAAATGCCGCAATTATCCACAAAGCTCTAAGCTGAGCATAAGTAATATTAAACTCCTTAAGTGGTTCTCTATGAGTATTCTCAACAGTTAAAATAAATGTTCTTAAAAGATTATACAAACTAACTATTTTTTTTATGATGTTAACTGTATTTATATCAAAGTCTTTTAAATCAATTTTCAAACTCATTTCATTAATCTTTTCAATATATTCAAAAATAAATTCTTTCTTTTCTTTTATGATAATTTTAGTGAAGATATCTATAATAAAATCTAATTCCTCATGTGAAAACAAATCTATTATATCAAAAAGATAAGATTTATTTTGTTTATCTTGCTTATTTATATTAATAAAACATTCTCCCATTTCCGTTAATTGAAATTTATATACCTTCTTACTATTAGTTTCTCCTTTAAATATCAACTTTTTACTAATTAAAATTTTAATCATATTACTCACTGTAGGTGAAGTCCAACATCCTATCTTAGCAATGCTAGTAAGTGAGGCTCCTGGGAACACTTTAATGATCCAAAGAACTCTAAGTTGTGGCAAAGTTATACCCGAGGCCTCCACCATTCTTGCATAATTAGATTCAATTTTTAAAAAAGTGTATCTTGCTAAATTATATAGCGAATGTACATTAAATAAATACTCATTTTGTTTCATAAAATATCCCCTTATATGCTAGCTAGCACTTTTATAAATTATTATTTGAATGTGGCTAACTACCATTCAATAAATTCTATCAAAAATACTATGTCAAATCAACAAAAGCATTTTATCTTATTGCAAATCATAAGTTTTACATTGTTTTTTTCCCTAAAATATGATATCTTTAATTTGTTGTTTTTAATATTCGAATGCTAATTAAATTATCATCCTTGGTGTTGTAATATTAACAATTTCATAAGGAAACTCCGCACTTACTTATGAAATATTTTTAAATAAAGGAGTGGAAATAATGTTTGTTCCAAAACTATTTACCTGTCTAAAAAGTTATTCGAAAGACCAATTTTTAAAAGATTTTATTGCTGGAATCATTGTTGCTATTATTGCTCTTCCATTATCCATAGCTCTTGCTATAGCTTCTGGAGTATCTCCTGAAAAGGGACTTTACACAGCAATTGTAGGTGGTTTTATAGTCTCTTTCCTAGGTGGCAGCAGGGTTCAAATTGGCGGTCCTACTGGAGCTTTTGTAATTATTGTATTTGGTATTATTGAAAAGTATGGCATAGACGGACTAATAGTGTCTACTATTTTAGCCGGCTTCTTCCTTATAATAATGGGATTTCTAAAATTTGGTGGTATGCTAAAATTCATTCCATATCCTATTACCACTGGATTTACAAGTGGTATCGCTATCACTATTTTTTCCACTCAGATTAAAGACTTCTTTGGTCTAACCATGAAAACCGTACCGTCAGAATTTATTCCTAAATGGGTAGCTTATTTTAATAGTTTACATACTTTAAATTTACAAAGTATAATCATTGGTATTCTTTCACTTTTAATAATTATTTTATGGCCTAAAATAAATAAAAAAATTCCTGGAACCCTCATCGCAATAGTGGTGGCTACTATAGTAACTCTTTTATTTAATCTAAATATAGAAACTATCGGAAGCCGTTTTGGGGATATCTCCAGCTCACTACCTAGTATTTCTCTTCCTCACGCTTCTTTTGGCATGATAAAAGAGCTAATGCTACCAGCTCTAACCATCGCAATTTTGGCTGGAATAGAATCCTTACTATCTGCTGTAGTAGCAGATGGTATGATTGGCGGTTCACACCGTTCTAACATGGAACTTGTGGCTCAAGGAGTTGCAAATATTTGTTCTGCTCTTGTTGGCGGAATTCCTGTAACAGGTGCAATCGCAAGAACTGCAGCTAATGTGAAAAATAACGGTAGAACCCCTATTGCTGGTATAGTACATGCTTTGTCACTATTAGTAATTCTTCTGTTATTTATGCCTTACGTAAAACTTATACCTATGGCATCTCTAGCTGCCATACTAATTATAGTTGCATACAATATGGGAGAATGGGAAGCTTTCCAAAGGATATTTAAAGCTCCTAAAAGTGATGCCCTAGTGCTATTAGTTACTTTTTCTTTAACAATCTTCTTTGATCTAGTAATTGCTATAGCCATAGGCTTAATTCTTGCCTCTCTTCTATTCATGAGAAGAATGGCGGATGTTACAGATGTACGATATGTTGTTGATGAGTATGATGATAAAGAACATTTAGAACTTATAGATAAAATAAAAACCCCAGAAAATGTATCCCTATATGAAATAAATGGACCTTTCTTTTTTGGTGCAGCAGACAAATTTGTGAATGTAATTAGGGAAATAGGTACTCCAACTAAGATTCTTATTATAAAAATGTCAAACGTGCCAGCTATAGACGCTACTGGATATCATGCCTTAGATATGCTTTATGATATTTGTAAAAAACATCACACTGAGTTAATAATGTTAAATCTTCAAGAACAGCCTATTAATGCTCTTGGGAAATATGGATTTATAGATGTTTTAGGAGAAGCAAATATTTGTAGCAATGTCGAACAAGCTATTGAAAGAGCTAATGCTTTATTAGAAATGTAACCTTTGTACAGTAGCTAGCCCATCACCTACTCAGTTATTCATCAGCTTAAATGTTGCAATCTTAACAAAACTAAAAGTACACTGATATAGTAGTCAGTGTACTTTTACTATTTAAGCTATATAATTTTAGATTTTACCTAGTTCTACATATAAGCATTCGTGAAAAACCATATTTAATTCGTTATCCTTAGCTTTATTTAAAACTTCTGGATTATAAGAACCTGGTTGGAACCATACGTTTTCTATTTTACATTCCACAATATCATCTAAAGCCTTTAATGCAATTGTAGGATTTACTATAACATTCACCGCATCTACTGTCTCTGGTAATTCCTTTAATGAAGGATAAATTTTAACTCCATCTATTTCATCATATTTAGGGTTTATCCCATACACTGTATATCCCTTTTCTTTAAGCAACATTAATATCTTATAGCCAAATTTACTTTCATCTGGCGACGCTCCAATTAACGCCCACTTCTTCATTTTAACCATTTCATCTCTAAGCATTTTCATATCTTTCATACATATCCCTCCTATATTTTATATCCTATTAAATAATAATTCCACATTAGTCATTGCTTATTCATTAATCACGCATTACTTATGTGTTAAAACCATTTAACAAAATTAATATACATAATACATACCCCCATTGAGTATATATAGATAGTATACTTTTGCTGTGTTTTTGTCAACTAAGCTACACTTATATTAAGTCATAGATTTCCTTCCAAAATATTGTTAAATCATCATCTGCGATGCTGCAATATTAACAACTTTGGAAGCAGATTTAGACTGCCCCTTGTGAAACCTTCCTAGTCTGGGCAACTGCCACTTATAAAAGATGGCAGACTTGAAGCTTCCAAAATGTTGTTAAAATAAAAAATATTTTATTTTCATATTACAATACTCTATAATAATGTATTATAATAATAAGTGTAGCCTTTATATTATATAAGCTACACCAATAAAATTATATCTGTTATAAAGGAGAGTCATGAATGATATTTTCTAGTGAGACATCTATTGATACTATAGAAGAAGATTTGAGATACCTTAAGTTATTAGCTAGCAAGTATCCTACAATTCCAGATGCTTGTACTGAGATAATAAATCTACAAGCTATCTTAAATTTACCTAAAGGCACTGAGCATTTTCTTACAGATGTTCATGGTGAATATGAATCATTTACTCATGTTCTTAGGAATGCTTCTGGCGTAATCAAAAGAAAAATTAATGATATTTTTGGTAATTCACTTAGAGAAAGTGAAAAAAAAGAGCTGGCAACCATTATATACTATCCTGAACAAAAGTTAGACTTAGCGCTTAGAGAAGAAGAAGATATAGAAGATTGGTACAAAATTACTCTTCATAAACTTATTAAAATTTGTAGAACTATTTCTTCTAAATACACTAGATCTAAAGTTAGAAAGGCATTACCACCAGACTTTTCTTATATTATTGAAGAATTACTCCATGAACAACAAAGCACTTTTAATAAACAGGAGTATTACAATGGAATTATTCAAACAATAATCAAAATTGGCAGAGCTAAAGAATTTATAGTTGCTATTTCAAACCTAATTCAAAGACTTACTATAGATAGACTTCATATTTTGGGAGATATTTATGATAGAGGCCCTGGCGCTCATATAATCTTAGATACTCTTATGCAATACCATTCTATTGATATACAGTGGGGTAACCACGATATACTTTGGATGGGGGCCGCTGCGGGCTGTGAAAGTTGTATTGCTAATGTTATTCGTATTTCAACCAGGTATGCAAATTTAGATACGGTGGAGGAAGGTTATGGTATTAATTTGCTACCACTGGCAACCTTCGCTCTAGATTTTTATAAGGATGACCCATGTAAATCTTTTAAACCTAAAATTCTTCCTGAAAATAATTATAGAGAAAAAGATCTTAATTTAATGTCGCAAATGCATAAAGCTATCTCTATAATTCAATTTAAACTTGAAGGCGATATAATAAAAAGACGTCCTCATTATGAAATGGAGTCACGATTGCTTCTCCATGAAATAAACTATGAAAAGGGCACCATCAATATAAATGGAAAAGAATACACACTAAATGATACTAATTTTCCAACTATAGACCCAAATGACCCTTATAGATTAACCGAAGAGGAAAGAGAATTAATTGATAAACTTAAATCTTCCTTCTCAAATAGTGAAAAACTTCAAAAGCATATACGTTTTTTATATTCTAAAGGTAGCATGTACTTAAAGTATAACTCCAATTTACTTTATCACGGATGCATTGCACTAAACGCAGATGGTAGTTTTAAAAAAGTTAACATAGATAACGTTACTTATAGTGGAAAATCCTATATAGATAAGGCTGAAAGAGTAGCAAGAGAAGCCTACTTTGGAAAAGTCAATTCAGAATCTAAACTTTATGCTTTGGATTCTATATGGTATTTATGGTGCGGCTCTAATTCTCCTTTATTTGGTAAGGATAAAATGACCACTTTTGAGAGGTATTTTATAGATGACAAAAGTGCTCATGTAGAAATCAAAAATCCATACTATAACTATAGAGATGATGAAGCAATATGCAATAATATATTGTTTGAATTTGGATTAAACCCTAATGATTCACACATAATAAATGGTCATGTTCCAGTAAAGACTAAACAGGGTGAGAGTCCAATAAAAGCTAACGGTAAACTTTTGGTCATTGATGGTGGTTTCTCTAAGGCTTATCAACAAGAAACAGGCATAGCAGGGTATACCCTTATTTATAACTCTTATGGATTGCTTTTAGCTTCTCACGCCCCCTTTGAATCTACGCAAAAGGCTATTGATGAAGGCAAAGATATCCTTTCATCTACTATAGTCTTAGAAAAATCTACAGATCGTAAACGTGTAGTAGATACGGATGTGGGCCTTGAAATTAAAGAGCAAATTAAAGATTTAGAGTTACTTCTTATAGCATATAGAAAAGGTCTTATTAAAGAACAACGGTAACCTTAAAATGAGCACCTTATAATAATTAACGCCACTTGGTCACTTATCACCAAGTGGCATTAATTTTAATTAATGTAGCTAATATTACTACTTTCCATCTTGTATATCTAACAACTGTTGCAATCTCTGAGCTTGCATTGCAGATTGTTCTGCAAATTCTCTAAATGCATCACTTACCTCTTCCTCTGCTACTTCTTTTGCAAATGATTGATAGTCTCTAGTATTTTCTTGTGCATCTAATAGTTTTTTCATAATAGTATCTCTAGTGTTCATTTCCATTTTTATCACTCCTTCAGTACTATTTTTTCTCAAAAGGTATCTTTTTATGTATTTAAAATTTATAGTTCTTAATAATAAAAGAAATTAAGAATTATATTAATTCCTAATTTCTTTTATCATCATATTTATTTAGTTTATTCAGAAAGTGCTAAATCTATTTTTACTTCCTTACCATTTCTAACTAGTTCTACTTTAACAACTTCGCCAGCTTTATGAGTACCTTTAATCTTATTTATTTCTTCCACAGTTTTTACCTTTTGACCATCAAACTTAATAATAATATCCCCAGGCATTATACCTGCTTTTTCTGCTGCACTGAACTCTTGAACTTGTGATATATAAACTCCTACTGGAATATTGTATTGTTTTGACATATCCTCAGTAATATCTCTGCAAGAAATCCCTATTTTAAGAATTGGTTTAATTAAATTCTCCATTTTAGGGTTTACTGTATTAATTGGTATTGCAAAGCCTAATCCTTCTACACCTTCTTGGCCTATTTTAGCAGTATTTATTCCTATAACTTGACCCTTTGAATTCACAAGCGGTCCCCCACTATTCCCTGGATTAATAGCTGCATCCGTTTGAATAAACTTTAAATCTTTATTTTCAATACTTACTTGTCTATTAATTGCACTAACAACTCCTGCAGTAACAGATCCTATAAATTCTTTACCTAAAGGATTTCCTATCGCTACCACCGATTCCCCTACTTCAAGCATATCTGAATCTCCAAATTCAGCTATACCTGGAACCTTAGTGTTTTCAGCTAATTTAATTACAGCTACATCAGCTGCTGCATCGTAGTTGATTACCTTTGCAGAAACTTCCTTTCCGTCACTAAGCATAACTACAATATTCTGAGCTCCACTTATAACATGATAATTTGTCAAAATATATCCATCTTCGCTAAATATTATCCCAGTACCCACACCTTCTTGTGGAGTAGCTTGCCATCCGTTTCCACTGCCTAAACTAGAGCTTTTAGTAGAAATTGCAACTACTGAAGAACTTACCTTTTTTACAATTTGAGGTATACTTAAATTTTCTGTACTATTAGTAGTTATAAGTTTTGCTTTTCCATCGGTTGAACTAGTTGTGCTTGCTACTTTAGGTGCACTAGTAGCATTTGTATTTTTAACCATATTCATTGTGACGATACTAGAAGCTACACCTCCAAGTGTAGAACATATTGCACCTACCATTATATAGGCAGCTATTCTCTTTCTCATACCACCTTTATTTTTTTTCACTTTTTCATCCTTTATTTCAGTGTAACTATTATTTTCTAGTGAAATAGCTTGCATTTCATTTAGGTTTTCTTTAAATTCATTATCAGGTTCACTTGCTATAATATTTTCGTTAATCTCCTCATCAATGTTTTCAAAAGAATTATTCATATTCTCACCTAAATTACTATCTTCATTACCAACTATATTTTCATTTGATTCATTATTATACATTTTTTCATCCATACTATTTTCCTCCTTATTTATTCGTTTGACTAGATAAAAGTAATTAACTTGTATCTTTCTCAAAATTATAATTAAATATGATTTTCATATACTTTTTTTGAAGTTCACATTAGGTTTTGTCTTTAAATATATAATAAGACTTCTATGTTACAGTTTGGTGACAACTTTATTAACAAACCTTTAATTAATATATATTTCGCAGAAATTCCTTATATTATTTATACTTTGTTTACTATAATTAACTTCTTTTTATTTATAAAACAATAAAAAAGTACATATTACTTTAAACACACTTGTCTTCGCTAGATAATTCCAAGCTACTACTTGTTCAAATGTATTTTTAAATAATATATACCTTTTTAACTCACTAAGGAGTATTCAAGCAAATATATTAGCATATTTGACTCATTATTTATTTTCATGTGTCTAGACAATACTACTTTCCTGCATATAACTCAACTATTTTTAATATTACTTCAACAGCTTTTTCCATAGCAAATGTAGGTATAAATTCATATTTACCATGGAAGTTATGTCCACCTGTAAATATATTTGGTGTAGGAAGTCCCATAAAGGATAGTCTTGCACCATCTGTACCGCCTCTAATAGGAACAATTATAGGTGTCACTCCTACTTCTTTCATAGCTAGAGCCGCAGTGTCTACAACATGTTTAACTGGTTCCACCTTTTCCTTCATGTTGAAGTACTGATCCTTAACCTCTATTTCAACTGTGCCATTACCATACTTTTCATTTAATTTTTCTGCTATACCTCTGATAAATGTTTTTCTGTTTTCAAAGCTTTCACTATCAAAATCTCTAATTATATATTGAAGTTTTGTCTCTTCAACTTCTCCACTTAGATGGATTAAATGGTAGAATCCTTCATAACCTTCTGTAGTGGCTGGTGTCTCATTTTGTGGCAGGCTGCTCACAAATTCATTTGCTATAAGTGTAGAGTGAATCATTTTCCCTTTTGCTGAACCTGGATGAACATTTCTCCCATGAATACAAATTTTCACTCCAGCAGCATTAAAGTTTTCATACTCTAATTCTCCAATAGTTCCTCCGTCTATAGTATATGCAAAATC
>Ga0139316_10010_pt1 | contig 21228 bp, 25 predicted proteins | sample In4P11_FD_99382 | JGI IMG/M metagenome (GOLD analysis project Ga0139316, IMG submission 99382) | reverse complement strand
ATCTTTAAGCCTGGTTACATTTTTTCAGCTGTTCTCATTGGTTTTCTTGTATCAGCAGCAATTGGGCCTGCCATCGTTATTTATTTAGCAGAGCGTTGGACGACAATTACAAATTTTATTATGACTTTGTCCACACCTGTTTTATATACCGGGGCGAGCCTTATTGTTATTACAATATACGGTATTTCATGGGTAATGACGACTATCATTTACATGCGCAAAGCATTTTAAATCGGTTCGTGTGGTAACTGCACAAAATTATGATAGTTGTTCTTTTTCACAGTAGAACACATATAATATTGAGTATAAAGAGCGTTTCCGTGTTATAATATGAGTAGATGAAATGAAAGCCGCTCCATACTGACATATGGAACGGCTACAATAGACCGACCCCACTAAGAGGGGGAGGCACATAGAAGGAATAATCCCTCAAAGGCCCTGCTAAAGCACATGAGGGATTATTTTTTGTTCTCAGACATGATGAAAGCTACGAGCGCACCAAAAGAAATCATGAGCGTCAACACTTCATTCATATCCATAGGCATCACCTCACTTCCAGGGAAAAATCCCAGAAGGTAAAACGGTTGTGCCTTAACCCCTCATGTGAAGCATGTCTATTGTTAGAAAAATTATATCATAGCGAACGAATGTTTGCTATGATAAATACGGCTTATTTCGATATAGTTCCATCGTTGTGAAAAATTATTTTGCTATTTCATAAGCTATACGTTTGGCCTGTTCCTTCGCTTTTTCCATTATTTCAGGAACTTGCTTTGGAAAGTGATCTAAGCCCTCGGCAATAACAGTATCCATCATATTCACACCAAGGAATTGAAGTGCTTTTCGAATATACTGGTCACCCATTTCAAATTCCCTCATGGGTCCTTCTGTATAAAGTCCACCACGCGTTTGGATATGAACTGCTTTTTTATCGGTAAGCAATCCTTTTGACTCCCCATCTTCTCTTGTGAAAGTTGTCCCAAAGGCAAACATATTGTCCATGTAAGATTTTAATATAGGTGGAGCACCTAAGTTCCACATTGGTGTAACAAATACATAATAGTCTGCAGAAAGAAAATGCTCCCGTAAGGTCATCATGCGGTTATATTTATCTTTCTCTGATTCAGAAAGATCTTCCATTTTATATCCCATAAAAGAAAGCTTTGCACGGGCATAAAGTAAATCTTGATCGATTTCAGGAATATTCAGTTCATATAAATTTATCTTATCAATCTCTACGTGTGGCTGTTCTTCTTGAAACGTTTGCAAAAAGGAGTCTCCAATTTCTGCCCCTTTTGATTTGGATTCATCTTTTGGATTTACACGAATATAAAGTAGTTTTTTCATAAAAACGTCCTTTCTCATTGGTATGCACTCTTCTATTCTAATATATTTTACCTTGTTAATGAATGAACAAAGTGTGGCAAATGCGAACTTTATGTGGCAGTAGAGTGTGATAGGCTCCTACAAGTTTCATCTCTCGTATAAGGAGCCTGTTTCGTTATTCGATCCAATAAGGACAGGTACTCATCCAATATTCTTGCATATTGTCTTTGTTTTGCCATTGCCGATGATGGCCCATCATTCCTCTTGCTGGATTCATTGAATCAGTTGTTTTTCTTTCAAGAGATTGTGTAATAGTCTTTTCTATCCTTTCTAACATGTCCTGCATTTGCGTTTCAGTAATGACTTCCTTTTCTAAAAGTCGGTCCAGTTGTTCTTTTTTTATATCCAATAGTTGCTTTTCTATTCGATCTAGTGGAATTTCTTTTTCTTTTGCTAAATCGGCAAGAGACTTACCTTCCGTTCGAGCAGTATAGAGGTCATCACTTGACATATCTAACATTTCAGCCACTTTTTCGTGTGTTATTCTGGAAAAATACATCCCCATGCCTAAAGGTTGTCCAGTCATCGGGCAAATATAATCATTTTGGTACATTTGTCCGCCAGTCTTTTGTTGCATTGTTGTTTGTTGATAAGTTTGTTTCCTGTTCGTGTCTTGTTGCATGGTGTTTGCATCACTATCGATATTAAAAATAGGGCCGACCAATATACCTAATAAGAACACACCGATGAAAGCTCCCACAATGACTAAGTGCTTTGCTTTCATGATTTCCACCTCCTTTATTTTGTTTCCAACTCTTTCCTACTATTATTGTAACGTAGATATTACTAGGGAATCTTTGTCAGATGTTAAGGAATTGTTAATTTTTTCACATACGTATTAAATGACAACGGAGAGACGCAAAAAAACGTATTAAAATCCGGCACAATCGTACAAACTAAGCAAATAAAATAAGTGAGGTGATTGGATGGATAAGAATAAAAATGTAACGTCTGCTGGAACCGATATTGATGAAGTAAAACGGTTAAACGCACAGTCTGGAATGTCCTATAATGAGGTGAAAGAATATATAGCAAAGACAACAGGTGGCAGGGGAACTTCCCTTTATAGTGATACGAATGTAGAGGAAGTCAAAAGCAAAATAAAAGGTTCCTATATAAAGGAGGAATAGTGTGGTGGAGAAAGACTTTGAAGCTATCTATAATGAATATAAACAACAAGGTAAAAGTAATACGGAAATGAATAATGAACAAGGAAAAGAAACGGTAGTCGCGGTTCGAAAAAATGATGATGGAGATATTATTGCATTTAGAACGGAAAGTGGAAGGGAATTAGATTATATTACAGCGCTAGAAGAGGCAAAAGCTGGTAAACTTGCGCATATCGATGTATTTCATAAGTATGGAAGGGACATTATTCGCAGTGAACCAGATGGTATAAAAGAAAATAACTTAGATAATCTTCCGTTGTTTTAGGAGTAGAATGAGCCCGCGTATTTAAGGCTCATTCTATTTTTACATCATCATACCGATTGGAGTACCATTGTAGAAATTTGTTTGTAAAGCTTATGGGCACATCATGCAAACAAGTAATTTGGACAGGTTTTGTTTGTATAACAGTTTGAACGGAACTTAATCCAAGTTTTTGTTGAAAGATATTTTCTTTTACTGTAACTTCCATTATTTTACTTCGCATTGAAATTTGTGTAGTAGTAAATAGAGCTCCCTTTTTAATTTGTATAAATTCCTTATTTATCGTGTATCTTGAATGGTGATAATTTAGCGTGCCACGAGTAATGATGAGGATGAATAGAATAATACTCATCATCCACCAGTTTATCCCGTAAAAATTTGGTTTAATAAAGAATAACACGAGTGAAGAAATAATCCCTATCCAGCTCATTTTAAAAATCTGTAACCAACATGATGTTTTAGGTAGTTTGTTCATTGTTTTAGATATGGAAAAATTAGACATTATTTCAGCAAGTAAGGTATCGACTTTTTCTTCGGACAAAAATGGATATAATGTGTTTACTTGTTTATTTCCTTCATGCCGATTCGTACCAGAACTTATTAGATTTACTTTTGCTTGTTTGAGAAGCCTTTGTAGTGGTGATTGCTTAATCTCTATTGACTGAACTCTTTCTTTTGCAATGGAAAATGTAACTTCCTCTACAATTCCTCTTTTAATGTAAATATAGTGCCTGTCCGAAGATATTTGATACTTTCCATATTTTATAATTGTTCGTATCCATCCAAAAATAATACATATACCTAGTAAAATGAATATAGAAAGTAGCATCATACCCCGAGATTGGAATACGGTATCGAGGACAATATCTAAATTGACGTTTAAGTCTAAAATATCTACCAGTTTTGTGTAAATAGAAAAGATTAACGGAATAACAATAATAAAGCTTAGAGAAGAATAGGATGCTCTGAAAATATCTTTACTCGTTGATTTGAAGTGAATGTGTTGATTTTTCTTAGGCTTTTCAAGAGATTCTGTCTTATCTAGTACCTTGTTATTATCCTGGATCTTTATATTAGTTGGAGCGTCCGATTGCTTTATTAATTTTTCTAGTTGAGCTGCCTCCTTATGTGTAATTACGTCAAAGCGGATGAAATCTGTATCACTATTTATCCCTGTTTCAAATTTTATAGAAGTCACGTGAAATAATTTATGAAATAAAGATGTATACCTGCTCGTTTGCTGAATATTAGAAAATGGGATAGATTGCTGCGATTTTGAAAGAACTCCCTTCGTCAAATAGAAAGCATGATTATCTACTCGATAAGAATAGGTCAGCCATTTCCAAACAATAAAAAGAATGGTTAATCCACAAATAATAATGAAACTAATTCTACCAAAATAAATGAGCATAGAATCTGCACTTCTTTTGATTATAAAAAGATATAATCCGATTACTAATAAGGTCGTTAAACTACTCCATAATTGATAGAGCATCGTTAATGGGTGAAGTCTTTTATTCCGATTCATACTTCCACTTCCTTTATTTTTGCAAAGTCAGCAATTTTATCACGTAAATCAATCGCAGTTTCATATGGAAGAGAAGGAATCGTATGTTTTGCAGCAATCGTTTTGATACTTAGTGTACATAGATTATAGTTATGTTGAATAGGGTCTTGCTTTGTCGTAACGGACTGCACTTTAGTCATCGGAATGACGTGGTGCACTTGAAGAAGAGCACCAGTTTTTATTTGGAAAAATTCCTCATTTACGCTGTAACGAAAATTACGATAGATTAGAAATGGACGGATGCTATTCCAAATGGTACCAATGATAGCTAATAATATAAGGATGATTAGAATCCATACAATCCATTTATCCCACCTATACATATAGCTTAACAATAATAATATTCCAATAATGATATATCCAGAAAAATCAAGAAGTAAATCACGAATTAGCATTACTTTTACTGTATTCTTAGCTAAACGCTGATCTGGAAATAGTTTGTTCATACTTTCATCTCCATCTATGCCATTTTCTTTTCCTTGATTTGCTTTTGTTTCGGTGTACCTCTTAATGATAAATACGTACCGATACGCATGACTTTTTCGATAGGTCCCATTTTGCTAAACTTTAAGTAGTAATGGCTGATAATGACTTGAAGCGCATAGATAATAATTCCTAGCAACATTCCGTAAAACACACCAAGCTTGCCGAATAAACCGAAACCATACCCGTAGAAAATAAGGGTGCAAATCACACTCTGTAACAAGTAATTTGTCATGGATAATTTTCCTACTTTTTCAAAGGCAGATAGTATTTTTATTTCATTTTTAGTATAAAGGTAGGAAAACGCAAAGATATAGCCAATGGCTAATATGGTTGCACCAAAAGTATACATCCCTGAACCTATCGGAAATTGAGGGAATAGAAAAAGGATGCTTTTCAGAATGAAACCAATTGGAATACAGACAATCGCAAAGCGAACATACATGATTTTCTCATTCTCTGGATAGCGAAACCAATTGCTTTTTGCTGCATACATCCCAAATAAAAACATCGGACTTGTGATGAATGGAGAAAAAATCAATAGGATTCCATAAGCGTAATCCGGTAGGCCGAACGGATCTTCTGCGCTATTTCGGAATTCATATGCTTCCATATATGTTCCTTCAGAGTAAGCAAGACTTTCTTTTTCAATATAGGATGCTTGATGTTCCGACATTTCCTTCGTTTCGCCGGTGCCACCAATACTCAATAAAGAAGTGATGACAAATAATAAAATGGCCCATATCAATATCGTTTTCTTTTTTCGATTCAGGAAAATAAGCATCACAAATCCCATTAATCCATATGTAAAAAGGATGTCACCTTCCCATATAAAAGTGGCATGAAGGATACCGAAAACGATTAGTAACAGAAATCTTCGTATAAAATGGCTTTTTACTTTTTTTCCATTCCGTTCGAGTTTATGTTTTAATAAGACCATGGAGTAGCCGAATAAAAACATGAATATTGGCATAAAGCTACTTTCTACAAATATTTTTGTCCAGACATATGCTACATCATCTATGGCTGATAATTGGAAGTTTTCCATTTTATCTTTTCCAAACATACCATATTGAAAGATAAGTAGATTTGCAATTAATATTCCAATTAAACTAAAACCCCTTAAACCATCAATTGTGTCTACTCGTTTATTCATCAATCATCTTCCTTTCTGTACTATCTATTTTTAAGATAGCAAAGGAATCTTTCACCTGTATAAACAAAACGTTAACAGTAGTTTAACAGTTTGACCTTGAAGTTTACGGATTATAGATGTAATATATAATTAACATAATGACATATATAATTGTCATATGAAGGTGATGAGATGAGAAATAAGCTGAAAATCGCCCGTGTAGAGAAGGGGCTAACACAAGCACAATTAGCGAGCAGGGTAGGGGCAACAAGACAGACAATTGGATTAATTGAAAAGGGGAAGTATAATCCAAGTTTGCAGTTATGTATTAATATTGCTAAAGAATTAGAGAAAACATTAGATGATTTATTTTGGGAGGAGTAATCATGATTAAATCTTTTCTAAACTTTTTACTTCCGGATGATGAGTATAAGAGAATTCGGATTGTATATTTTATTGCCGAAGCAGCAGTAATTCTTGCAGTAGTACTACTGTTGTATACTTTATTTACAAGTTGGCTTGATTTGCAGAGCAGGAATGGCTTTGTTATTGCTGTATTTAGCTTCTTCTTTATTATGATGTACACCTTTATTAGATATATCTTTTCCGGAATGGAGCATACAAACGTCGTTTCTCGAGAACAATTTGTGAAAAAGCGAATACGTATTTTAGGAAATGCGTTGGGTGTTGGATTGGTATTCTTTGTTTTAAATCTAATCTTCGAAGGAATTCCAAGTAACAGGGAAGAGGCCATGGATATTATAGGGCCAACGATATTTTTCATTGTTTTTTATTTATTATTTGATTATATATCGTTGAAGAGATCGTATAAGAAGAATAAGGAATTATTGGATGATTAGTGGTGGGGGATTCCTCTTATTGTTGTTTCCTACTACATAATGGATGTTGATTGATGTTGGAATCAAGTTCGACCTGGCCCATATATTCAGAAGACCGCCCATATATTCAGAAGACCGCCCATATATTCAGAAGACCGCCCATATATTCAGAAGACCGCCCATATATTCAGAAGACCGCCCGTATTTCCAGATGACCGCCCATATCGCAATTGTTTTGGGCTCTAATATTAACGCAAACAATAATTAAGACGGTTCTTCCACTTCACTATGAAGGCGAAAGAACCGTCTCACTTTATCCTACAACTTTCTTCAATACTTCACTATTTTTACTCTTTCGCCTAAAGATTCGTCTAAATCCATTTCCAATCGCATGGAACAACCGATAAACCGATGGAATTAGGACAAGTGTAATCAAGGTTGCAAATAATAGTCCTGAGATAATCGCAGTTGCCATTGGTGCTTGATAGTTTCCAGTTGTACCAGTTGCGAGTGCTAGTGGCAACATTCCGCCTGCTGTCGTTAAGGTTGTCATAAAGATTGGGCGGATTCGGTCTTTTCCAGCTTGCACGATAGCTTCATTTGCCGTGAATCCAAGTCGTCTCAATTGATTTGTTCGATCAATGAGAAGGATGGCATTATTTAATACAATTCCAATGAGCATAATGATTCCCATGCCACTCATGATGCTGAGTTCACGCTGGGTTGCGAATAGTCCGAGAATCACTCCAACAATCGTCATCGGAATGATGGACATGACAATTAATGGATGTGCTAAATTGTTAAATTGTACGGCCATTACGAGATAAACGAGAAAGATGGATATGACGAATATAACGACTAAGTCCATGATAAGTTCTTGTTGTGTCTCTAAATCACCGGCTGTAGAAATGGTATACCCTGCTGGAGTTTCAAAATCATCAATAATCTTTTGGATATCACGGTTTACTGTTCCTAAGTCGGTTCCTTCCAAATCTGCAGAAATGGTTATATAGCGCTCTCCATTCGAATGGAAAATTTCATTCGGCGTGTCTATATTGACTAGCTCTACAAATTCGGATAATGGTTTTTCTTCATCAACCGTAGGAATTTCTAAATCTAGTAATTCCTTTTCACTTCCAGTTTCCTCGTTCCACCTTACAACGAGAGGAACGTTTTACTCATTTACAGAAATTTCCCCGATTTGCCTATCTAAAAATGCTTCCTGAATAAATTGTTGAACTTGCATTTCGTTTAAGCCGGCGTCTTCCATTGCTTCTTCATCTAATTCAACGACTTTTTCAACGGAAGTTCGTTGAATAGAGTTGGTAATACCGACAATTCCTTCAACTTCTTCTAGCTCTCCAGTTACATCTGTTGCAATCGTTTGTAACGTTTCAAAGCTATCCCCACTTACTTGTACTTGTACCGGTTGCCCAGCACTCATGGAAACCATGCTCTGTACGTTTTTAACTGGGTAATCTTCTTCTAAATTACGTAATTCACGCATAAGCTCTTCATTTACTTCTTTTTGATCTCTTGTAATATCCTCATCTTTTGTCATATTTATGAGACCATAGAGCATGGAGCCTTCATCAATAATATAGCCTACATCGATGTCCTCAATATTCGATAAGGTTTCACTTGTTACTTTTATTAATTCATCCTTTTCTTCAGAGGACACACCCGTCTCTAAATCTATCATTATTTCAGCGTAACGATTTAATACATCTGGCATGATAGTCATTGGTATTTTAAAGGCAAGAAAAATCGAAGAAGCAAGCATGACGAAGAATAGAAATACCAATGCTACACTATTTCGCTTTTTCTTTACAATCCATGAAATGACCTGGCCATACCCTTTCTTGACCCGTCCTTCTTTCGTTCTGTTCTTTTTACGTAATTTCAAGAACTTTTCTGAGAGAGAAGGAATAATAGTGAAAGCAACAATAACCGAACTAATTAATGTAATCGCAATGGTTACACTTAATAGGATCATGAATTGCCCTACATCTCCGCCCATTAATCCCATTGGTAAAAATACTACAATAGTGGTTAACATTGATGCGATGACAGCAGAGGAAACTTCCTTAGTTCCTGAAATAACGGCATCTAATGGTTTCAGGCCTTCTTCTTTTTTCTTATAAATCGACTCTAAGATGACGATTGAAGAATCTACCATCATTCCAATACCTAAACCTAGGGCTAGCAAGGTTAATACATTTAGGCTATAATCCAATATCCACATAGATAGAAAAGTTAATAGAATCGAAGTCGGGATGGATATACCAATAATAATCGTTGCGCGGATATTCCTTAAAAATAATAGGAGTACAACAATCGCTATTATTCCCCCGATGAGTATGTTTTCAGAAACTCCATTAATGGAATCCTCTACATAATCTGCTTGGGAGACAATTTCATCTAGTTTGAACCCTTCAATTAATCCTTCGTCCCTCATCTTTTGTACTTCTTCACGAATGGCATCCGCCATGTCTAGTTGGGTATATTGTGAGTTATGCCCAATCTGGACAAATAAGAAATCCTTCGATCCATTTTTCCAAACGTAAGAAGAATTTTCTAACGGTTGTAGGGATATTTCAGCAATATCTTTTAAGTCAATGTACCCTTTTTCGGTTGGGACTTTAATGTTTTCTACATCTTCCACTGAAGACATATTGGTTTCCCAACGTATAGAAGGACCACCTTGTTCCTCGGATAATTCACCTAACGTCGCTTCTGAATTTGCTTGCTGGATTATCGTCGTTACTTGTGAAGACGTCAATCCATTATCCGTTAATTTCTCTCGATCAAATTCAATGGCCATTTCATATTCTTGGATCCCCATAATGGATACATCGCTTATCTCTGGAAGATCTTCGATACGAGGTTCGAATATGTCGATAGCAAATGCAGTCATTTCATCCATATCCCCAACTGAAATATCCATGAAAAAGCTATGACTAGCACTTGTGCTCATTTGATTCGCAATGACTTCTGTCACTTCCGGAATATTTGCAGTAATTGAATTTGTAACCGTACTGATTTCTTGTGAAACTTCATCACCGCTCCCTTTTTCAATTATAACAGACAAACTACTCTGACCGATGTTGGTGGTAGAATTGACATCTTCCACACCATCCATTCCTAAGATGCTTTGTTCTAATGGGGTTGTAATGTTTCGTTCTACTTCGATTGCAGACATATCGCCTGCAGTGACTAAAACAAAGGACCCATCAAATTCTACTTCTGGAAAAAGTTCTTCGTCTAATTTAGTTAACCCATAACCCCCGAGTAAAATGATTAAAATGGAAATTAATCCTACCAAGATTTTTCGCTTTACAATAAACTTTAACAATAAAGTAACCTCCCAACCTTTCCGTTTATTTCCATAATTAGGAAAACAATATTCCCATTATAGAACAAAAACATGTGAAATAATCGTCATTTTACAAAAACTTTAGAAATATCCCAATAATATTGTAGTAATAAGATTGCACCTCCACGTTTGATTTGGTTATTACAAGTATAAACAAACTGAAAATTATTAACATTGCGCCTCAGTCTAAAGTTGAGTAAGACTTGAGTCGTATCTCTTAAGTGACAATAGTCAAAAGAACAGCCAATGTATGTAATTTCCTTCATTTCAATAATTACAAGTGCTCATTTCTTGAGATTAAACAAAACATAAATAACACCTTAAATTTTTGTGATTCTGTTCAACTGTTCGTAATGTTCTAATGGTAGGATATAAATGAGGTGGATTTTTATGGAAACATCGACAAAAATTTTAATTGTAGACGATGAAAAGGCAATTGTAAAAATGCTTGAAACCATGTTAAGAAAGGAAGGATTTCAACAACTCTATACAGCACATACAGGAGAAGAAGCAATGGAGATAATCCAACATAATGAATTAGATATTATCATTCTTGATGTGATGCTTCCGGATGGAAGTGGATTTGATCTGAGTCCAAGAATTAGGCAATTGACAAATGCATACATTCTCTTTTTAACGGCTAGAGTTTCTGACCTAGATGTACTAACTGGATTCGCGACAGGTGGAGATGATTATGTAACAAAACCATTCAACCCATTAGAAGTGGCAGCAAGAATTAAAGCATATTTAAGAAGGAAGGAAAGAATACCTGTAGCTGTCACATCCGAGTCTGGAAAACGATATGATTTTGAAAGATTTGTGTTAGACGAAAGTGCAGGGGAACTGATTGTAAATGGAAAAGTGATCCCATGCCCAACTCAAGTTTATTTGTTACTACTTTACTTTTGTAAACATCCGAATATTGTCCTCTCTAAGTCAACACTCTTAGAAGCGGTTTGGGGATTTGATAGTTATGTAGATGAAAACACGGTTTCAGTACATATTAGAAGAATTAGAGAAAGAATCGAGGAGGATCCAAGTAATCCGAAATTGTTAATCACAGTGAGAGGTTTAGGTTATAAGTTGGTAAAGGAAAAAGGAAAATGAAAAAATTAAGATGGAGATTATTTTTACATTTTGCGATTCAGTTTGTATCGATAGCAGTATTAATGGTAATTGTTATTTTTATAACGCTTTTTACGGTTCTCATTTTTGTCGCGGAAGATGAATCGAAGCACAATTATTACCAAGTATTGATTGAAAGTATAGCAATGGATACCGGTAATTCAATAGTGAATTTAGAGATGAGCGATGGCTGGGATGATGGACTGGTAGAGGAAAATGTATGGGTACAAATTATTGATAAGGACGGTAGGGTGATCGAAGAGGGGAATGTCCCCGAGGGTTTACCAAAACAATATAGCTCCCATGATTTATTAAAAATGAAACAAACAAAGCAGCTGCATGAATATACACTAAACTTTTATTTAGAAACATTTTTTAGGGATAATTATTTATTTGTCTTAGGACGTGAGGATAAAGCAAATCAAGTTCTACAAGAAATCGTTCGCAAATATAGGGAATCTGGACTCATTCCGAAAGAAGATACGGATTACGTGGAAGAAAAACTAAAAGAGATAGATGGAACGCTATATATATTGGATCAACATGATGAGGTCGAACAACAATTAGGAAAGAATGTTGATCTAAAAGGGGAAGAAGCCCTAGATAGTTTCGTGCGAGATAACGCACCGGATACGTATGATTTGAAACTTACTACGTATTATGATGATGACACTAACCTGTATTGGGCATTGTATTCTCCTAATGAGCACAAGAAAGGGATTCAATTAAATACGTACAAGGATGTTCTTGTGGGTTTTGCAATTACAGGTGCCATTGTCCTTTTTATTACGATTCTTATTTCGGTTTGGAATGGATTCCGTTATGGAAACCCACTGTTCATTTTCTCTAATTGGCTAAGTCGTATGGGAAATGAAAATTACGCAGAAGTGCTTACTGAAAAAGAAAGAAAACAAATCTTTCGCAAAAATGGAAAGATGAAATGGCGTTATCGTCTTTATAAGGAAGTGTTTGGAGCCTTTTACGAAATGGCTGAAAAACTTGATGCTTCTCAAAAAGAAAGAAAACGTTTAGAAAAAACTCGTGAAGAATGGATGGCGGGAATTTCTCATGACTTACGTACACCCCTTACGACGATGGAGGGGTATGGTAGACTACTAGCAAGTGGGGAATATGATTGGACCAAAGAAGAACTAGAGGATATTGGTAGGACGATTCATGAAAAGACAGATTATATGGTAAAACTAATTGAAGATTTTACGCTTAGTTTTCAATTAAAGAATGATAGTGGGCAACTTGTTTATGAAAAAATGGAAGTCAATACATTGCTGGAAGAGATTCTGGAGAAATTTAACAAAGATATAACATTAAAAGATTATACGATTGAATTTATTCCAGTAGATAAAGACTACTATCTTCAAGTGAACAGACGTCTTTTTGAAAGAATGATAGATAACCTCATTTATAATGCAATTAAGCATAACCCTAAAGGAACAAAAATAAACGTTCGTGTTTCAAAGGATAATAAGGAAGAGGAGCTTATGATCCGTATCGAGGATAACGGAGTAGGTATGGATGAAGAGACAAAGAAAAATTTATTTAATCGATATTATCGTGGTACGAATACGGATGAAAGAATCGATGGAACAGGTCTAGGAATGAGTATCGCGTTGCAAATTGCGAAATTGCATAAAGGCACGATTTATATTGATTCTAAGAAGGATGAAGGAACAAGGGTGGAAGTTCGTATTAAATATTAAACATAAAGTAAGGGAGGGGAGAAAGAGATACATTTTCTTTCTCCTTTTCTTATACATTTTTTAAATTTTGTATCTAATAAGTATCGAATCGATGTTTTTGTAGCTTGATTTGGCCAACTAAAAGGTTTTGAATATGTCAATATATAGGGAGTGTTGTTATATTAAAAGTGAAAGGAGGGGAGGAGTAAAAAAACTTTATAGAATCGATGCAAATGATTCACCCTATCTCCGGTAATGCGTAGTAAGCATCCTATTTGATAAGTAAGAAAAGGAGACGAAATCATGAGTAGCTTTGCAATTTTAATACTGGCGATAGGAATTTCACTTGATTCATTTGCGATAATGGTTACAAAAGGAGCAATGCTTCCTAGGATTCAAAAGCCATTGTTGTTTGGGATTGGAATTGGACTTGGTTGCTGGCAAGCATGTGCCTTGCTAATAGGAAACATTGTCATTAAAGAGACCATGTTTCCGCCAAATAGTAACCAAATACTTCTCCAAGTGCTTGCTGTATTCATTTTTACTGGAATTGGGTTGTTCATGCTTAGGAAAGGTATTAAGGAAGAAACCATTTATGAAAAGAGAATGGATCACATCGAAATAAGATCTATTTTGTACCTTGCCATGATAACTAGTGTAGATGCCTTTTTGGTAGGAATTGGCTTAGCGTTATTAGAAACAACGTTGCAAATTAGTATAATGCTTTCCATTATAGTGGTGAATACAATTGCTGTAATTATAGGAGTATATGTTGGATACCACTTAGGATATGAGCAAAGAACTAAAGCTTATACCGTTGGTGGCAGCATCTTAGTTATATTTGCTGCAAACATATTTCTAAATAATATATTAATTTCCATATAGATGGAAAGGGGGGATATAAAATGACAGAGCATGTACCTCATTTGGACCAAGGGCATCGGATTAACGACAATGGTGGTAAATGGCTCGGTTGGTTTGCTATCATTGCTGCTGTTATCGGGCTAATTTGGGAACCAATTTGGATGGGAACGCTTGCAATTGTTTTAGCGGCAATTGGATTATTATCACCACAAAAAACGCTGAATGGCTTTGGTATCGCACTTGGTATTCTAGCTCTCATTGTTGGTTTCATCTAGCTGTGGTAAGTAAAAAAAACAAACACCTTCCTTATGAAGCATGGCAAATAGGCGTTTCCCATTTGGAGAGAAACGTCTATTCTTATGAAGAAAATTCACCGAATCATCACTTGTCCACAAAGTTATGGTGCTTTGTAAAATGTTATAATGAAAGAAAGTAATAGATATTGTATTTTTAAGCGAGTTGAATCGTATATGAATGGAAAGGACGGAAACACAAAATTCCAATTAAGTAATAGTTTTAAATCATTATTATTGAAGTATCCTTTTGAAAAAATAACCGTTAAAATGATTACGGATGGTGCTGGCGTAATTCGCCCTACTTTCTATACGTATTTTCCAGACAAACATGCAATCTTTGAGTGGATTTTAGAAGAAGAATTGGTAGATCCATTATTTGCATTGATTGATAATGATATGGAACAAGAAGCATTTAAAATGATCTTTCATTATTTTACAAAACATCGTAACTTTTATAGCAAAGCTTTTCAGGTCAAAGGGCAAAATGGTTTTGAAGAAATATTAACCAACGACTTGCACGAATTTTTTAACCGTATGTTAGGAAAGTATGAACTCAACTTAGAAGAAACAACAAAGTTATTAACTCGAGAAAACCTATCTATATTTTATAGTAAGAAAATTATCACCATATTACAGTTTTGGATTATGGATATAGAGAATACAGAAAGGGATGCTGATGAAGTCTATGAGGTTTCGATGTTTTTATTTTCACATTCCTTTGTAGACATCGTGGGGAAATAAGGACGGTTCTTATACTTCCTGTGAAGCATAAGAACCGTCCGTACTTAATTTATCTTGATGTATAACCTGCATCTGCATGTATCGTTGTACCTGTTACAAAGGAAGATGCATCTGACGCTAACCATAGGCTTGCTTCTGCAATTTCTCTTGGTTGTCCAAAGCGGTTTAATAAACTCAATTGTGGAGCATAATCTTCTTCTTTATATCCAAACTGTTCTAGTGCGCCACGTAGCATTGGTGTATCAATAGCACCTGGAGCTACTGAGTTTACACGAATATTATGTTCACCGTTTTCTAGAGCTGCTACTTTTGTCATCCCAACTACACCATGTTTTGCAGCTACATATGCAATGTTTCTTGGTTGAGGACGGAATCCACTAACAGATGAGATATTAATAATGGAACCACCATTTCCTTGTTTAATCATTTGTTGTAACTCATATTTCATACAAAGAGCTGCTCCTGTTAAGTCAACAGCAAGTAAACGATTCCAGTAATCTTCATCGAATTCGGATGCTAGATTATCATCTGGAGTTAATGCTGCGTTATTTACAGCAACATCTAATTTACCATACGTATCTACGGTGAATTTCACCATTTCTTGTACAGCTTGTGAGTCTGATACATCTACTTTAACAAAAGATGCTTCTCCGCCAGCCTCTTTAATTTCTGCAACGGTTTCTTTACCTTTTTCTTCATTGAAATCTGCAACGACAACTTTTGCTTTTGCTTCAGCAAATAATTTTGCAGTTTCTTTACCCATTCCCATTGCTGCCCCTGTTACGATTGCTACCTTATCTTCTAATACTGGAAAAGTCATTTCCAAATACCCCCTATATTAGTAATGTAAAGTGCTTACAATATTCATTGTAGAGTGATGAGATTCACGAAACAATCATCAAAAAATCATAGACGTTGATTAATAGACAAAAACCGACAATATGTTCAATAAAATTTGCGAAGATAGATCAAATCTACGATAATGAAGAAAGGGGGAGATGCAATGCTACATATCACAGATAAACGAATCGTACGTTCAAAGATGGCACTAAAGCAATCTTTCTTATCCCTGTTAGAGAATAAGAAATTTAAACATATCACCATTACAGAAATTGTGGAAAAAGCAAATTATAATCGAGGAACGTTTTATGCGCATTTTGAATCGAAGGAAGATCTGTTACAGGAAATTATTCAAGATGTATTAAAAGAAATGATACACCAAATAAAAGTCCCATATCAAACCATGAATAAAGTAAATATGAGAGATTTGCCAATTGAAGATATTACGTTATTTTCTTATTTTAAAGAAAATGAAAGGCTTTTCAAAATTTTATTAAGTAACCATATTCAGATTGATTTTCGGTATCAAATAGCAAAAGCGATAGAAGAATTATTTATTAAAGAGTACGAATATGTATTGGAACAAGAAACAGAACTTGATTTGAAATGGTTATATATTTATCGTGCCCACGGAATAGCAGGGATGATTATTCGATGGATAGAAGAAGATTTTTCTACTTCACCAGAAGATATGTCTAAACAAGTAGTGGAATTGATGCTCACATCAACGGATAAATTTATTGTGAAATAAAAATGGGAGGGTTCTGAAAGTAAAAGAACCCTTCCCATATTATATATATGATATGAGTACTCCACCAATTGCTCCTGTGACAACAATAACCCACGGTGGCAATTTCCAATAGACAAGCATGCTGAATAAGATAGCTGCTAAAGCGAAGTCTATGGAAGATAGAATCGAAGTGGTCCAAATAGGGTAATAGAGTGCGGAAAGTAGAATTCCTACGACAGAGGCATTTACCCCTATTAGCGCACCCTTAATTTTAGGATTGCTACGTAATGCATCCCAGAATGGAAGTGTTCCTAAAATAAGAAGGAACGCCGGAAGAAAAATAGCAAAAGTCGCGAATAATCCCCCTGGAAAACCACCAATAACAGCACCAATATAGGCAGCAAACGTAAACAATGGACCAGGTACGGCTTGAGCAGCACCATATCCAGCTAGAAATTCTTGTTCCGTTAACCATCCTGATGGTACAAATTCTTGTTCTAGCAATGGAAGTACGACATGGCCACCACCAAATACAAGGGAACCCGAACGGTAGAAACTATCAAATAATGCAATCCAATCTAGTGTTGTTAAACGGCTTAGGATGGGTAGAATGATAAGTAACCCAAAGAATAGTGTGAGACATATATACCCAAAACGTCGGGATATTGGAAATGTGGTTACATTAGAATTACCCTGTTCTAATGGCTGTTTTCGGTAAAGCAAGTAGCCAACAATACCCGCAAGTAAAATCACGCCAACTTGTGAATAGGCCGTTTGCCACAGCAATGTAACAACGAGTGCAAATAACGCTATCGTTTTTCGTTGTAAATCTGGTGTTAATTTTTTAGCCATTCCGAGTACAGCATGTGCCACTACAACTACAGCAACAATCTTTAAACCATTGATAAACCCTGCATCTTCTATTCCATACGTATAAAGAATACTTGCAAAAACAATGAGTGCGATGACGGATGGTAATGTAAATCCTAAAAAAGAAATAATTCCACCAATTACTCCTCCACGAATGACTCCAATCCCAATCCCAACCTGACTACTTGCAGGTCCTGGTAAAAATTGACAAAGCGCAACGAGATCAGCATAGCTTTTCTCATCCATCCATTTTCTTCTTCGGACATATTCTTCGTGGAAATATCCGAGGTGAGCAACTGGTCCTCCAAAAGATGTAAGTCCCAAACGAGTAGAAACGATGAGAATTTCTAACCAATTTTTTAACTTATTTCCTTCCATATGAACACCTGCCTGTTAATCTTTAATTTCCTTAAATAATTCATACGCTTTTGCACGAGCATGTTTCAACACTTCTTCTCCTTTGCTCGTTGTTGTATAATACTTTCTTATCTTCCCATCAATGTTCCGATCTTCTTTTAAAAGAAGTCCGTCCGCTTCCATGTTGTGGAGAATCGGGTAGAGTGTCCCGGCACTAATTTCGTATCCATGTTCTTGTAATTCATCATGCATCCATGCTCCATAGATAGGGTGTTCTTTTGCATGGTGAAGAATGTGTATTTGGATAAAACCTAAAAATAGTTTCCTGAGAATTTTATCTTCCATTGGGATGCCTTCTTCCTATAAACGAAATTCAATATCGAAAACTGATATTGAGATTCGATATTAGCATATTTAATTTATCATGACAATCCTATTTACAAAAACCTTACAATTTTTACTTTTGGTTCATATTAGGGTGGCCGGTTCATCGCTTTGTTTGTTCATTTGTAGAGAAAGGGCTAAAATGGATGTAAATAGAATAAATAAGGAGTGGATAAAATGTACAGAAAAAAAGAGGACTTTTTGGCTGACTGGACTAATGCGGCAGAAGGAACAATTCGTGTTCTAGAATCATTGACAGACGATAAATTAAATCAGGCAATCGTGGAAGGACATAATACACTTGGTTGGCTTGGATGGCATCTTGCGACAGCTCCTGCTTTTTTTGGAGGACTAGTTGGTTTAAGTATTGAAGCGGCAGGAGGACCAAATGACGTACCGGCAAAAGCAAGTGAGATTGTCGATGCGTATAAAAAGATTGCAGAAGATGTGAAACGTGAAGTAGAAAAATTAGATGATGAAAAATTGGTAGATACAGTAGAAAGCTTCGGAAGACAAACACCACGTGGTGCTTTATTAAGGTCTATGATTGACCATCAAACACACCACCGCGGGCAAATGACTGTATTATTACGTCAAGCAGGATTACCGGTACCGGGTGTCATGGGACCAACAAAAGAAGATCAGCTGAATAAATAGTAGGTTATTTTTGTGATTATAAAAAGGGGAGTGCAGAATTGTAACGGGTTCCGTTACCTATCGCAAACATTAAAAATGTAAGTGAAAATGACTAACGAATTGTTGAGTAATTTGTTAGTCATTTTTTATTGATTTAATGGGATTCAGTCATAATCTGTGTTCAATTTGTATTGCAAAATGTAGACTATTTTGTATGATAACAATGGCTGTTGTAACCCAACATTTTGCAATACAATTTAGCCTACAATTTACGGTACATTTGAATGTAATAATATTATTTGATTGACATTTAACTGAATATATAAGGTGTTTTGAATATTTGTGTTAAGGTAGATATAGTATATGTGAATTATTGTACTTAAATTAACGGGGCAGTTTAGTGGAAAAAAGGTTAAATAGATAACAGTACAATGGAGCATTTTTTGTAATGAAAAAATGCTTTTTATATTTGTTTGAAATCGAATAAGGACATTTAAAAAACAACAATAATATAATGAAAAAAGATTTAAATTTATTGATTAACGATAAATATTTGTTAAAATAAACTTGTAGTAAATAAGTGAGGGGGAAATACTTTTGAAAAGGTTTATCACGTTAGCGTTATTAGTATGTGGAGCTATTACTTTAGTTGGTTGCCAATCTCCAAAAGAACGAATGACATTATTAGATACAATAACCGAAATTTCAATTTCAAAATCTGGAGGATATGGTGGAATAAATGAGAATTATTTCTCTTCCTTTAGTGATTTAGAAATAACTTCAGCCTTTGAAGAAATTATGAAAAGTGCAAAAATAAAAGATGAAAAAGTTAATGAGGAAAAACCTGATTATGATATATTAGTTAATTACGAAAACGGAGATACACACTTATTACATTTGATTTTGGGAGATAAAGGCGAAAACAGTGTATTGATGTATGTTGGTCATGAAAGTAATACCTATTTCGTATCACCAGATGCTACATTAGAATTAAGAAAATTGTTAAAGGTGGAAGAATAGTATTTATAATTTTGTTAAACTAAATGGTGCAAGGGTTGAACAAGGAGTTGTCGATGTGGCACCTCCTATTGTGCTAAATTGGCGGTAATATTTAACAGGAAAATATTTTAAATGTGGTACGGTGGTTATGAAGTCAAAAAAAAGAGAGTGAATAAATAAGGGGGAAACTAACCATGAGGAACCAATCATTACTTGTTTTTTTACTGATTATTGTAAGTATAACCTTACTTGGCTGTGGTGCTGACAATGAAGCAAAAAACAATGAATACAACTTAGGAAATGCGGACTCTCAAAATTCTCTTGATGAAGAAAATAACAAAGACAGAAGCTCTGATGAAAATTCAGAACAAGATGCTGAAGGAGAAAGCAATGAAGAAAAACAATATGATAGTGAAATAGAAGAAATAAGAGCCGAAGGAAGAGCAGAATTAGGTATAGAAGAAATCTTTATTCCTGAAATGAAGGAATTAAAGATTGCGAACGCATTTGTTTCCTATTCGTATAAAACTGATGAACCAATGCAAAGGATGTACAATATCATGTAGAACGAGGAGAAAAGCAAGAAGAATTTAAAAATGAAATAGTAGTTGAAGAGAGAAAAGAAGAGATGGGTATGAAGTACCTTATTCCACCTTATATAAACAATGGAGATATGTCCTTTTGGTTTGTTTTTAGCAAAATGGATATGCCTAAAATGTTTAACAATGAAGGTGATGGTATTGAAGAAGAGTGGATAGAAATAGACGGGAACCAGGTTTTATTCGCTAATAATGGCACCGAATACAGATATTATGTTGATGATGAAAATGGTCATTATGTGTTTGGCTATACTCTTGAACAGTATTCTAAGGACAAAGCCAAGGAAATAACGGGCGACTTTATCAAGAAAATAGAATCACAACAATATAATTAAAGTTCTTTGTTATTCAATTATCTGGTGCTTTACTTTTACTATCGATCTTCCAAAATCGGCGCCTATCTAGAATGGTGTCCTTTCTGAACTGGACGCACATACATAAATAAGATTTGTGTTTTTTTGAGCTATATAATCTAAGTAAAGGAGAATATAAACATGAAATAGAGAAAGTTTGAACAAAACGGTATGGCCATTTGCCATCCGTTTTTCTTTTAATCAATTTAAAAACTTTTAAACGGTGTACGTCGTCTAATAAATAGAAAGGAGGAACTGATGTGGATGAGTTAACGGCAGAAGTGTTTGAAATAGAAGATAAGGAAGAACTTATAGATGAAATAATGAATAAGTATGGACAGGATATCTTACATCTTGTTTATTCTTATGTAAATAATAAAGAGCTCGCTGAGGACTTAACCCAAGACATATTTGTTAAATGTTATAAATCTCTTCATACATACAGGGGAAAGTCAAAGATAAAAACATGGTTGTGGAGAATTGCTATTAATCATTGTAAGGACTATTTAAAAAGTTGGTA
>Ga0139316_10007_pt1 | contig 27537 bp, 24 predicted proteins | sample In4P11_FD_99382 | JGI IMG/M metagenome (GOLD analysis project Ga0139316, IMG submission 99382) | reverse complement strand
AATCGACTCCCAAATACAAAAGGTCGATCTCACCACGACGGCGACGGCGGCGGCCGCGGCGGTCCAGTAGTAGAGGATCAGGTACAGGATACACTACACCCACCACGGCCGCGAAGCCAGCTACTTTTACGCAGACGATGACGGCCGTCTAGCCGGACCTGTGTACCTAGCTGTCATTCGTTCTTGGAGGCTTGATATGACAGGCGCCGCGCCGGACCTTGACGTCGTTGGATTGTTTCTCGAAAATCCTGTTTTATTCTTTGTACCTTTATCTCGCAGGATTAGCGTGCGTGTTTGGTAGTAGTAGTAGTCTCTTGCGAAGTTGGAGTGGGAAGGGGGGTGTGTGCGCCGTCGTCTGCGTCGGGTTTCGGAGCGCAAGTGTCTTGCCTATCAGGACTGCAGGAAGCAAAGACCGGTGATACGACATTTGGTACACAGCATAACGCACTCAGGCCGCGCCTCCCCCCATTTTTCCTGCAACAGTAACGCAACATGGCCATGATATGAGGAGATGTCGCTCAATGGGAAATGCCCTTCTCCCCGCCTCGATTATGTACATACATACTTGGCATTGTTTCAGCAGCGTGCTGCACCCCACTCTCTCTCTCTCTCATTCATGTGGTGAAGTTGCTGCTGCCCCCCTGGTGCATTGGCATGCCCCGTGCGACGTCGGTTTTGCGAAAGACTCGGAACGATTCCTTTTGCCGTGACGTCTCCCGACAGCAGGCCATGCAGTGCAGGAATCGGAAACGCAGTGGCCCTCTTTTTCCCTTTCCCCTTCTTTGCTTTTCCCTTCGAGACTCTCTCTCTGTGCTGGGTCCCTTTTTTTCTTCGGCCCCGACCGAAATGCAAGTCTGCACGGTACGGCAGAAGAGTACTGTTGCGAAACTCTGGGCCAAAGCGTTTCAGCAGTTCAGAGGACCCCGCCCGCTCAATTGTATCCCGTGTTTATCTGAGGGGAGTGAGGGTGGGGGTTGGGCCCAGACTTTTTCGTAGCTTCGACTAACCGTATGTATGCAACGACGTCTTTGTTAAAGGACGAGACAAGATGGGCATAAGTTTTTGGCTATCATTGTGTGAGGCGGCTAGAGATATGCCCACGGCCTCGCGCTTGCGCTTCGTAGGGTCGTCTTCGTGCAGCAATATGGCCAACCAACATGCGAGAGCGTGCGACTTGGCCTGCTGCTAAGCGCACTGCGAAGAAGATCCCCAGCAGCCACGGTCTCAGTAGTACGGGCCATCGAAATCGAAGGGGATGATGTCGGCAATGCGTCGGTCGCGAGGGCCGTCTGATGTCGCTCATGCCTCTTGGTCATCCAGCCAGCTCAGTCCTGTCCTGCAAAGAAGATTAAAAGCCCCTCTTGGCTCTTAATGGGTATGTAACTTGAACTGGGTGTGCCTGCCAGCCTGATTGGTGTCTTGAGGTGTTTCACGCTCGCGCGCCCCCCCTGTCCTGATGATGGCAATATAAACGTGGCGATATATTGCTCTTGCTTGGGTCTTTTTAGGGCCCTCGTCGTTGCGAGTCGAGCTAGTTGGCTAGCTATTTCGTACGTCGTGCATATCGCTGCTTTGCGAGATAACAGCTTTTATTGCTCTGGTTATCTTTGTTGCTAATGGATACCCACTTTTTTCCGCTTTAGTCCCATTCATTCAATCCCCTTATATATTAAAGATAGCAATGGCGAGCTTGTTTGATTAGAGCCCTTGTGAGATCGCAGTCTAATGGGGCGTGCCGTTCCCTCTGGACGATAGATAGGCTCAGGCCTTGATTCGTGATGGTCGCGCAATTCGCGACGCAACCAACCTGCGTTATCATGCAGGGTATCCGCATCTTGCAGGCTGGGAAACAACTACTCCATGCAGAAGAAGAAACTCTTTTTGTCTTTCTCTCGAGTCATGTAATTTTTCACAAAGGTGTGTGGCTAGCTTTGTAGTAGTAGCATGCCAATACCTTCCTTTCGGCCAACCTCACTGCACACTCCCTGATTCATGGATGTCGCTCCGCAAACATGGGACACACAACCGAGCAGAGAGACTCGATTGGCTCGAGATACGGAGCCAGCGTTGTCGGGCAGGCAAGAAGAGACGAGGTCTTTTTCGCGACTAGTTCGAGGCCCATCATCATCACCTTGTTCTTCATTTTAAAAACAGAGGCGCCGTCTAATCTATGATTGGATGGGACCATTGGCTCCCTCGATTATCTCATTGGTCAATGGAAGGGCGTGGGCTTGGTGGGTGGAGGAGGGAAAATCATTATTTTTTTGATAGGCATAAGCAGGTCATGCGGCGTCCAATTCGATCAGATTTCCCGTGGATTGCGTGGGTCTTGAGGGCAGCAATAGCAGCACGCCGATAGATAGATTGCTTTAAACGACGATGATGACGATGATGATTTTGCTGCTGCTGCTGCTGTTGCTGCTCTCGGCTCTCTCTCTTGGCTCCGACCGGAGCAACCGCCGTAATTAAGCATGCTGACATGAAAGGATTGTTGCAAAAAGACAGAGAGCGAAAGCGTCGTCGTGTGGTGCCTGCAAATCATGCGATCGCGGATGTACATGCCTCCATCCTTCCTTCCCGTGTGGGGGATCAGACATTGGCAGGTTTCAAGGCAGGCACCTCCCGTTCCTGCAACCAATGCACGTTCCGTATTATGGTGCAAGAGCAAGCGTCCCTACTTGCGTGCCCTGCCCTGCCTTGGAAAGAGCAAAGGAAAAAAAAAGTGCCTGAACGGCGACGGTTGTGATATCTCCACCTCTTTGCATGCATCCCGTGGGTTGCAGGCTAGCACGCTCCACGCTCCACATTCGGCCCGTGGGGGTGGACCTATATCGATACTCGAGTATCTGTGCACGCAACTGACGGACAGAGCGTGGGGGGAACTCGTTGACCCTGTTATCCGTTGTTGGAATTTGAGTTGCGCCGTTTGAAGCTTTTCATGTGCACGAGTTGTTCGTCGGTAACCTTTCTGCGGAGTGCCCGACAAAAGGGTTGGTGCTTTCACGGGGTGGAAAGTATGTTTGGGATGAAGAAGAAGAAGTGTCTGGTAGAGATGTAATGATTCATCTTTGTGGTGATTGTTTTTTGGTTGTAACTATCTATGTGGTAACCTTTCCATCATCATCATCATCTTCATTCCTTGAAGAGTATCCTAGATGATATACCACGAGTGCTCCATGTACCGGCCCCACCCTTCCTGTGAACAGTGATGGAGTCCTACAGGGAACTCTTCCATCTGAAAAAAGCAAAACAAACGCGCCAGAGTGAGGAGTCGGACAGTGGTCGACGAGAGCATAAAAAAACAATTGGGTATCCTCCGAAATCCGATTCACCATATCAAGCGCCATCTTCATTCATCCTTCCGTTCCCATGCCCGTTGTAGAAGAGAGCCCATGCAATGCATGTATACCAGAACGCCATAATCGTGTGTGCTTTTAGTACATTGACCCAGAAAAGAGAGCCGATGCGTGAATGAAATAAGTTTGACTCGGGCCGAGTAGCCGAGTATGAATTTGTTGTAGAGTCAAGGGTATGAAAAGCCTCCTAAACTCCAAGAAAGTCGCTGCCTAAGATGAGGGAACGATGAACATGTCGTGCATCGTGATGGTCGTTGAGCATATTGTATGTTCGCATCATGTCTGGAAAGACAAGTTCGTAAGAAGCGGGGTTGCTGAAACAAGGCCCGGGATGCTTGATGCGTGGCATGGAAGCGTCGATAATATTGGGATGCGAGACCATTGTATCAAAGACCGGTGTTGCTGCTCAACGAGCGCCTCTTCATCTCGCGGATCGAGTCGAAGGAGCTGACATAGCCTTGCAACTCGTGTTGGGTTTGTTGTGACATGGCTTGGTTTGTCGGCGTGCTGGCATTGCTCGCAGCCGAAGCGAGTGAACTTCGGGAGGTAGAAGGCGACAACACCCTTTCCCTCGAGGCAGTTTGTTGTGAGGTAGGCTTCGAGATGGTTTCCTTGGATATGCCAAAATCGAACCCGGTAAAATCAGAAAAGTCGACCGAGCCAGAGGATGAGGGAGATGCGGGGGCTGAGCTGCCAGCCTTTTCGAGATCAGCTAGGCGGCACGCCTGAGAACAGTAGACAGAGTCGGTGGTCTGCTTGTCACAAGCGAGGCAGAAGTCGAGGAAGCAGTCCATCTCGATTGACTGGGTGATGTTTTGTTGGATGTGTGTATGAGTACAGATGGACGTTGGTGAGATCGACCTTTTGTATTTGGGAGTCGATTACTATGAGTAATGAGAGGGATGAATCATCAAGGTGGACTGATGGCGTGCTAGCGTGAAAATGTGAAAGAGTCACAAGTTTGAAACTGAAAAAGAGCACGGTATTTGTCTAGTGCAAGAGGCAATGGGCAATGAACAATAATGGCATAATATGACGGGAGCAGAGCTAGAGTATATGTACTTGGATGCCCAGCAAGGTGGAGAAGCTGCCTGCTGCTGGTTGGCACGCGCAGCTACAGGGTTCCTGCTGCAGGTGTATGCACCTCGCCCGACTAGAGCACTCGGCCTTTTTGGTGGCGGCGGGATCAGAGAAAGCGTGGGGAGAGGACATGCTACCGTCTGCCGATTCCCAGCAGAGCCTTTTTTCCCTCAATCAATGTCCGTAAGCGAGTCAGCTGTCAGCAAGGTTGCTCTCCCATATGTCTGTGCGTCAGGGATAATTCCTCATGCTTGCGTGATATGCCGCCAGGGCATCTCCTCATTCGTCCTAAAATTGTACGGTTGGCTCATGCATCCAGCTCGCTCTTTGTTCAATGCGTTGACGCACTGGCTTTCCACATCAAAGAAGATTATTGCATCACCATTGATTTTTTTGCATTCCGATTGCGCCTTTTGTTTATCGCACTGCCGTTAGATCACGAACAGGTGCTCACTGTGAGTTGCTCACGAGGCTCATGTTTTGAGTTGGAATGTCGCGCGGCTTGAACGGGACTACGGGAGAGTGAGTGAAACTCGAGAGCCCGGGCCTCAGGTACCTTGACACCTTGATGTCGATGAACAGTGCGTTGAAAATACTGGACTGATGATCGTTGATGGTTGTCGTAGTGGTTCGGACCGGACCCACTCTCAGCGGTTACTCCCTTTCTGCTCGAAACACCTTCAAACACATCTGCCTGACCTGACTGATAGGCATCAGCGTTTCCCTATCAAGAACCAGCTACACGTGTATGTGACCTTGCAGAGTTTTACAAAGATATGGCGAAGCTCGCTCACGAGTACAAAGCATTGCTGCCGAGTACGTTGAGAGACATTGAATGCTCAGATGGACACTCTACCTGTATCAACCAACCAAACAACCTCCACGTATCTCAACAGCAATAACGCTGAAGGTATCGAGATGTTCAATGATCACTGGTCGACGAACCGCAGCTTTCGAAACGCGCCGCTCGGTTGTGTTGATATGTTGGTTGAATCCCCTCCGTCTTCCTTGGTTGGCTGGACCTGAGGGGTGGGGCGTGTGGCTACAGCCCCCACGACTAACGGGAGTACCTCCATGGTACAAGCACGAGATACAAGTTATGATTTCCGGCTCAAGAAATGAAAGAACAATTTACCGCGTAGCAAAAGTCTTAGACGCTAGCAACATAAGACCCGCGTCAATAATGTCAGTGTTTTTCTTTCGTGTCTCCTATTCTTGTTGGTTTTCTTTGACGCCAGGGGCATTGTACCTTTTGTTTGTACCCTCGGTGTCTTTCCCGGTATGGTCACTCGCTCTAGACAGACACTTAACTTATACATTTTCCTAGCGCACAAATCTCGTTGCAACGAGGACGGAATGACCTTTGCACTTGAGTTGTGATCATTCTGCTGATACGCTCCGTGCTGTCGAGTCCAACCAATGTCGAGCGTTGTGTTGGGTTGGGTTGCGAATCTCATACTCGTGCCCCACTGGACCGTATGCCACTTTCTCCCATACACACTTTTTCAGGTGCGAAGTGTTGAAAGCTAGCCCCTGCCATCTCCTGCGCAAAGCGCTTGCGCAAGTGTGCGGCTAGACTGATTATGCACAGATTAACGTGGCGTTCGTGTGGCGTATTGTATTCGTGCTTGTTGGGTTGATTGATGAGTTCGCTTGGATGCTGCGGCCATTGTCCAGCAGCCTAGTATGGCGCCCTTCATCGCTCAAGTTGCAGTGCACTTGGTACAGCTATCCAACACTGTTGTATGTGCAAGGCTTCCATATCGCATAGTCAACCACATACCAGCCGAAGGTTGAAGCCCCAAGACCATGGTGCTCTGCAGATTCCCGAACAAGTCGATCTTCAAGGTCCAAGCCACTGACCTATTCATTCCATAGATCGGAGAGCCTCGAACCGAAGTTGCAATCGGGTTTGTACTCCGTACACCCTCGGACAAGATCGTAGTGGTGGCTTTCTCCTCGATAGGAGGATCAGCTGAACACCCTTACGAGCATTTATTGGGCGCATTTTCCATTTATGATTAAACAACCATCCAATTGATTGTCCTCAGTGGCTGGAGATTTACCAATCGGAAGATATCACAAACTTAATCTCGCACTAACGACGCTACCCCATGTTGTTCCTACTCGAGCACGATCTATGACGACAACTCAATACTAGCACTGGTTCAGTCTCACTACCGTACTGATGCGATCATGTCTGACGGTCTGACGTCTTGAAGTTGGAAAAGTTTGAACTTCCCACAAGAGGGACTGTTTCTCTGCTCTACACCTATTCTCACAAGATGCCGGGATCAGGATTAGATTCTCGCGAACCACTGTTGAAGAACAAGCAGCCTTCTCAAACACGATTCAAGATGGGTAAGAAGATGGAACAACAGAAGAGGAAGAAGGTGCTGGTTGTAGGTGCTGGAGCTGCTGGTGAGTCCAGAGATTCAATGCCTGGTGTACGACGGGCTTATTACTAACATCACACCCAGGAATGTCCTGCGCCCACCATTTAGCAGAGCATCCAGAAAAATTCGATGTCACCTTGATCGATGCAGTCGATCATTGCGGCGGTCAAGCATACAGCATCCCAATCGACAAAGAAAAGTATGGTGCCAGTTGGATGAATCAAGGTGTACAAGGAGGCTCGTACATATTTCACCACACCATGACAATGTTCGCAAGACAGGGCCATCACGCCGACCCCGTCAAACTCCAAGTATCCTTTGGAAAGGATGAGCAATTCTGGACCAACGTCTATTCTACAATGATGCTCAAGAAGCACGAAAAAGAAGTCAGGCGATTCTACACTATGCTCAAAGTGGTGAGATGGTTCGAGGTCTTCTTTGCCCTCGTGCCTATCAAATATGTGGTCAAGATCTTTTGCTTCTCCGAAGAGTTCGCCAACGTCGTCGCTCTTCCCATGGTCGCATTGTTCTTGGGTACCGGAAACTACGCGCCAGAGGTCCCCACCATGGTGCTAGAGAGACTGTGTACAAGCCCTACCTACGGCATGTGGTACCCACCGGACAAGTCAAGCGTTGCCAGCAACCTCCCTCCTATGATTGTCTTCCCAAATCTGAGCGAGTTCTACGGCGATTGGAAGAAAAACCTGGTCAAGAAGGGCGTTGATGTGCGGCTGTCTACCGAGCTCACACGGGTGGTGAGGAGAGACAAACATGGCGTAGCAGTCCGCTTGATCGGAAGGACACCTGCAGAGGATACTCACACGCAAGATAGCGCCTGGGTGCCGAACACGGTTGAGGGACACAATGGTGATGCAGATGCAGAGGAGGTCGAAGAGGAATACGATGAGCTGGTTCTCTGTACACTGTGAGTTGAACCAGAATTAATGTCAAGTATGAAGTACTAACCCGTGGTCCAGAGCTGACACCTCGAAACGTGTTTTGGCGCCAACTGCCAGCTGGCGCGAGAACAAAGTGCTTGGTTCTGCCAAATTTGCCAACGACATCACAGTCACTCACTCAGATGCAAATTACATGCGCAAGCACTACGAGATGCTTTACAATGAAGAGCAAGCTGTCGCCGAGCTAAACGGAGTGGACCAGACTTCGCGGCTCGAAATGGCGAAGAAGGAGTTCAAGCCGATGTATCTAATCAAGATGTATCAGCAGGATCTTACAAAGCTGGAGATGAGTTTCAATGGTAGGTTCATGGCCGACAAATGCTTGAACTATCGTAGCTAACCTGTCAGCCTCAAACTATCAATCGCAATTCCCTCCGCATGTCCCCCTAGACAATGCTGTTTTCCAGACCATCTTCCTCAACAAAGATAGGGACGGACACCTTTGGGACATTGATGAGATTGACGAATCCAAGATCATCAGAAAAGATTGGTGGCATCAGCTATGCCATTCCTTCACGCATTATCTGTTTGTAGTTCCATGGATGTGGATGCTCAACGGACACAAACACACCAGACATGCAGCTGCATACACGATGGTGAATGCACATGAAGTTGCTTGTATCTCAGGAATAGCGGCAGCCGTTGATTTGGGCGCCGATTATCCCGAGGATCTCGAACGAGACAAGTTTGCACTTCTGGCTTTCAGGTTGTATTATCTTCTGGCCTACGGAAAGTGGTACCGAAAGAAGCATGCAAAGTCGGGACCTGGCGAAGACTACGCAAGCGGGCTGTATGGGAGCGTTTATCAAGGCCCTGGTGTGTCTGGCGAGGACCGTTCATGCTGGAAAGAGGAAGTAAAAAATGGTCGATCTCTCGAAAAGTGGACTTAAATGTATCATGCGTCCGAGGTCATGCGGTTGGCACCTCTCTTGTTGAAGTTTAGCAAAGGTCATATGGCTTCTGTATCATACTCTTCAATGTTCGTTCTACATCCTTGTTATAAGCTTCGAACGAGAGGTGAGGCTCGAGAGAACCTTTCGCCAAGGCTGGTCAGGACAGATTATGTCAGCAAGACAGATAAGACAGAAGGAAATTGCAGTGCTCTGAGTCTCTATTTATTCAGGCGGCATCACTTACCTTGCGAAACCACTGCTTGTATTCAGATAAAAGCATCTATTTGTAGCGCCACGTACATTTCCACGAAGGATTACTCTGGCTGTTGTGAGGCGAAGCATTCTTGTTGTTTGTTGGCTAAGCATCCTTGGTATCTTGGGAGCACCTGTGGAGGCTGAGCTTTTGACCGCTACGTTCCTGTCCATGTTCCAACATTCATGGCAGCATCGCGCAAGTCACTTCGAGTGTCATAGGTAAGGACCTGTATCGTTCTCCTTGGCTTGCTGAGACTGACAGGCTCACGAGCGTCATCTAAAAGATCGCACCAACTACATCTTACCTTTCAAGGCAGAGAGTGCTTTGACAGCCAAGCCAATGTGGATCTGCCGTCCTTCTTGATCATTATGTTATTGCACCAAGACGCGCTTTCGCGGTGCTGAAACTCGAAGTAATTGCCGTGCACATCTTTGTCCCGAGATGGCGAGCGAGCTTGCCGTCCTTCCCATGATCCCCGCTCTCCGCAGCCGCAGAGTATAAATATCAACTCGAGGAAGCGATGATGTAGGTTTCACTTTAGTAACAACCATGCTCTTTCAACTTCTCTCCCTACTTGTTATTCAAGGTGTGGCGGCTATTGACCCAATAGCACAGCTCAACTATACTAGCTACCAAGGGACTGTGCTGTCCAATGGTGTTACGCAATGGCTAGGTAGGCGCTCAGCCTGAGAACGCCATCTAGCAGTAGACTAACGGGCAAAGGCATACGTTATGCAGCACCACCGGTCGGGAAACTTCGCTTCGCTGCACCTCAAAACCCTCTGGCGAATGCCACCCTTCAGCAGGCGAATACGGTCAGTCTATTCGAGCTAGAAATTTGCACAATCAACTCACATCTTACAGCATGGCCCAATTTGTCTGGGTACAGGCTCCGGCGGACCCAGCAACACAAGCTCGGAAGACTGCCTCTACCTTGATGTCTACTCCCCATCGAATGCTACGTCGGACTCCAAGCTACCAGTCTACTTTTTCATTCAAGGCGGTGGATTCAACACTTTGTCTAATGCAAACTACAAGTAATCACATCCCTCATGAGCGATTGCCTCTCATATTCTAACCGATACTTACAGTGGGAGTGGCTTAATCGAGGCTTCCGGAGGCAACATCGTGGTTGTGAATTTCAACTACCGAGTTGGACCTTATGGCTTCCTTGCAAGCCAAGAGGTATTGAAAGGAGGATCTATCAACAACGGGTTGAAGGACCAGAGGAAGGCGCTTGGTGAGCATTCTGATCTTGCGGTCGAAGGATAAACCGGTCTAACATCGATAGAATGGGTCCAACAATATATCAGCAAGGTGAGTAAACCTCAAGCATCCTATCTTTGGATCGAAGATAGATGTCCCCCTGATCATCCATGTCATTGGATCCGGAAGCTGGTTGCAGGTCGATGATCACAGACTCAGACGATGAACCCTTTGCTTGTTCCCCTGAACTTTGACATATACTAACCATTCTTTACAGTTTGGCGGCAACCCCGGCCATGTCGTACTCGGGGGTGACTCGGCAGGGGCTGCATCAGTCAACCTACAGCTCACAGCCTACAAAGGAAGGAACGATAACCTTTTCCACGCTACAGCTGCAGAATCTCAATCCTTCGCCGCCATACGAAACGTAAGCGAATGCCAATATCAATACGATACTCTCGTAATCCGCACAGAGTGCGCGAGTGCGAATGACACCCTCTCCTGCCTCAGAAGTCTCAACGCGACTTTCCTACAGCAACAGAACATCAACATTCCATTTCCTGGAGCCCAGGCCGCTCCCCTGTACATGTACGGGCCAGTACTGGACCTCGACTTTATCCAGGAATACACATATGCCGCATATGCCAACGGAAACTTTGTGAAACTGCCTGCTATATACGGCGACGACACGAATGAGGGAACAATCTTCACTCCTATTGGCACCAATAACATTTCCGATTCGGACACGTTCCTGAGAGATCAGTTCCCCTCTCTCACTTTGCAACAGCTTGCCACTATCAACAGTTTGTACCCTGTGGCGGAACAGTTCAACGATACCGGTCGTTATTGGCGTCAGGTGTCTAATGCATATGGAGAAATCAGATACAGTACGATTATTCTTCGGATCAATGGCTCCAAGACAAATATGCTGACATTTGACAGTCTGTCCTGGTATTTTCATCTCAGGCGTATACGCCAACATGAGTCTGACAAGCAACTGGAACTGTAAGCATCTTCCATAACCCTCCACCACGAACCCGACTAACAAACCCACCACAGACCACTGGAACGTCATCGATCCGCCCAGAGCAGAGACCGGTTACGGAGTAACGCATACAGTAGAGGTAAACGCGATCTGGGGCCCAGCCAACGTCAACGGCGGCGCCCCCGCGAGCTACTCGACGACAAACGCGCCCATTGTGCCCGTCATCCAGGCGTACTGGACAAGCTTCGTCCGGTCGTTCAATCCGAACACGTATCGTCTGGCTGGATCGCCCAATTGGGATTCGTGGACCGAGAACGGTTACCAGAGGTTGATGTTTCAGACGAATAACACGCATATGGAGGTGGTTCCGGCGGATCAGAAGGCGCGGTGTGCGTATCTGTCGAGCATTGGGGTTGCTCTCAAGCAGTGATTGCTGTGTTTTTCTTTTATCGCTGCCATGTATATGTTTTTCATGCTGGGAGGAAGAGACGTTGGAGACGGAGATGGGCATAGGCATAGGCATAGGAGGTGCGGAGGAAAAGTTGACCGTTTTTACATATCCAGAGCATTTCTATGAATTCATGGCTTGATTGTTGGAAACACATCTCCTCCGATTCTGTTTATACTGCCATCAATCGCTCTGTTTTCTTATAGTCCTCCAGTATGTCTCCGGTTCTCAAATCCAAATGGGAGATGTTGCTTGACCGAGTGCTGGATTGACTGTCGGGTTCATTGGGTTGGTTTTGTGATATGATATGAAATCCCAACTCGTTGTAATGTGAAAGCCCAGTTAGTTATAACATTGGATTTAGGGCTCAATTGACGATTATTCGATACAGTGATCCCATCAAAACCATATACTGTAGCTAGATGTTCGAATAAATGACTGTATAATCATTAGACAGGGTAACCCCATAATAATCAAAAGGGGTCCCTGCAACACGACCATATACAAGAAGAAAATCAATTCATACATATATAGCGCAGCACCGCTAACCAACAAAAAGACGAAAACCTCTCAACATTTGGCAAAAAAGGAAAACCCTACCAAAATCCAGACAAGACCGCCGTCTCACGCCTGCCCCAACTCAAGCTTGTCCGCAACATCCCTCGCGCCCCCCCGATCACCAATCATATTCAACCACCCAACCTCCGCCTTCCGCCCCTCCTCGTGCCATTTCTGGCGCGAGTAGTTGATGGGGCTCTCACCGTGCTTGAAGATGCAAAGGTCGTAGACGGCCACGCCCAGCAGGGCGCCCGTGATGGTCGCGCCCCAGCCGCCCCAGATCCACCACGCGTTGCTGGCGTTGAAGATTGAGCTCGGGTAGCCAAAGGCCATTGCGGCGAGGCGAGGCCCTAGGTCTCGGACAGGGTTGAATGCGGCGCCGGTGTTGTAGCCTGTGGTATGTTTGTCAGCTTTGGTGTTGTGAGATTTTGGGAGGGTTCTGGGCAGGGGGAGTTCTTACCGAATGCGAAGAGGAGGGTTGTTACTAGTAAGCCTATCACGAATGCGTGCATGCCTATAAAGGTCAGTTGAAATGTTCATCTTTTCATGGTGGTAGGGTGTAGCCGTGGATATGTACATACCAGCACCGGGCGGTGAATTAGAATCATCACCCAAAGCTATGATGCCACATGATAGCATGCCTGTCCCTAAAGCTTCTGTGAAGAATGCGGTGGCTGGTCTCACCCACTCCTTTGGCTAGGATGAAAAGATTAGTAGGTTTCAAAAAAGATGTATGAAACTATGCGAGCAATGGCATAATCTTACCTGAGTGTAGATGGCCGTTCCAGTAGAGCTGGGTATCAACGCTCCGTCGACATACAGGATTGCGTCTCGATAAATCGCAATGGCAATGAGAGCGCCTGTGAATGCGCCAAGTCTGGAACGAGGTTAGTATCCGTGCCTAATTGTACGAGTATGCGTGGATCTTACAATTGCGCCAAAATGTAAATTGGTACACGTCTGGCTGGGAACCCTCTCTGTTCGTAAATGTCAGTCCACTTCAAATCGTCAATTCGAAAGATAGAAAAACTCACCCAGACAGATAGCATGATAGAAAGTGCAGGATTGAGATGAGCACCAGATGAACCACCTGCGAAACGTCAGCACCACAAAACATAGTACAAGAAGTGCTCTTGATTCTCACCTGAAACATAAATTGAAATCATCGTTGCAAAGCCCCAAGCAAATGACATGCTCTGATACGTGCCGGCTTGATCCTGTGATGTAGCGACTTGAAGATTGCTTCCTACGCCGATGGCGATTAAGATTGTTGTCTGAAAGCGTCAATAAAAGCCTCCGGAGCCACACACAATGCACAAACTCACCCCTAGCCATTCACCGAGCGGATCTTGGTATTTTCTCCTGAAGCCGGCCCATCTGTTGAAGGGTCTGTCATCTACCGGCTGTTCGGGAGCCAGAGTCTTTTCGTCGTCCGAGACGTTGCCTGAAGGTGAAAAAGTGACATCCTCGCCGATAGTGCCGAGGGGTTGGCCATTGGAGTCCCTGGCCTGAGTGTTCCTCACGTGTACGTTGCCACTAGGAGTTCCTGGTGATTGTGGAGGAAAGTATTGTCCTTGGTCTTGCGCGTAATCTTGCTCGCCAATTCTTGCTTGTTCCTCTGTCCGATTTGCTCTTTCGTCCGTGTTTTGAAGTTGAGGTGCGGCCTCGGTCTCTCCTTTCTGTTCTCGCGCGACGCCAACTGGCTGTTCTTTTCCTGTGCTTCCCTTACGACGCATGAAACCGCGGACAGTATGTGGTAGATTGCCTCCCAGAGAGAACACAGGGTCATGTACTTCTTTCTCATACTCGGGGTTCAAATCTCTGTAACCTTGTTGCACATAAGTACCATGTCTTGGAGGCTGTCGAGGCTTTTGTTCACGGGGACCAGCAAGGGAATAAGAGGCTTCACGAGTGGCAGAGGGATATGTCGATTGGGAGGTCGTTTGCGGTCGCAGTGTGCTCAACGTTCTCTGTCGAATTGACTGGCCAGGTCTTTGAGCGGGTTGCTCTGCGTCCATAATGTAAAGTCTTTGCAACCAGTTTACAAGATTCTTCCCTCGAAATGCAAATGGGTCAAATGTCTGTGAACTTAGGCGGTATGTTGTAGTGTGTAGATGGAAATGTAGATGGGGAACCTATTGCAAGGGTGATCGGGAAGGTATACTTAATAAACGAACACATAGATACCAGTTCTTTCGCTGCTCATCATGACCTCGTTCTTGCCACACGTAGATAGATAGAGAAGTGGGTACCTGCTTCCACATGTTTCGCGCGGCGATATCTCGTTGACACTCTTTGTACATACTGCTAACCCACCTTGTTGAGCAGATTCAAGTTGAGCAATTACTGTGAGGGGATAGCGCAATGGCATGACGGCTCACAAGTCAGGCCCACCAAGCTTTTCTCTACGATCCTTGGGAAAAGCATTTCCCATGACGGGTTGTGTTGTATTTTCAAAGGTCATCGAGGTTCCTCACCACACGCAAAAGCGGGTCAACCTGTCAGATTCCGAAACCCCCGATCTCATCAGTGGGCCCTTTGGACCCGCAAAATTTGTTGAGCCTCATCGAGGAGGGTGCGATAATGGAAAAATTCAGAGCCCTATCCTTATCAAGACTACCATGTTTGCTTTGTGACCCAGCATGCCTAGTTGCTTACTCGAGTAACCGTGGCTATCCAGACATCGATATCGAACATCTAAGACAAATATGTACACATGTATGAGCACATTGAAACGTAGCACCAGGTGTTTGTTGAACAAAGATCCCAAAGTGGGACATGAATAATCGTAATGAAGTTCTATCATCGCATGTTCAATCCATTCAAACGCAAGCCCCCCATTTTGCATACCATCTAACTAAACGCCTGTTCCAATGCTTGAACAATACATAGCAATGAGCATCTCTAGTGTTTTCCCCGCATGGCTGCGGTCATCAAGAATCATTCTTTACTAAAACATTACTCTTCGTCATCGGTGTCGGGAGGGTGAGGAGTTCCCTTGGGACTCGAAAGCCAGTTCTGGTTACTTGTTAGTGTATGCTCAATGGTAGGTTTGAGGTTTGGGTTAAACTTACGATGTGTCTAAGTCTTCTCCTGACCTCCTGCTCCTTCTTGTCCTTCTTGGTCATCTTCTTCTTCTTCCTGGCCCTGAACTTCATATCACCTTCAGCATCGCTAGTGACAGCACTGGCGTTGGGAGAGCCAACAGTCGAGGCAACAGTGGATGGGACTGCAGAGCTGACGGCGGAAGAGCCAGGAGCGGAGTCCTCAAAACGGTCGAGGTTGATGGCCATGTGGCCCTTGCTGGTCAGACGACCGTCGGCAACAATCCACTGCTCGGGGCAGAGGGCGCCAACGAACTCTTCGTTGTGGGAGATCATGACGACACCGCCCTTGTAGTCGCGAATGGCGACGGCGAGACCACCAAGGGAGTCTCTGTCCAAGAAGTTGGTGGGCTCGTCAAGAACGAGCAAGTGAGGGTTGTTCCACATAGCGCCGGCAAGCACAACCTTGACCTTCTGACCACCGGACAAGCCGCTGATCTCGTTGTGGTTGGCAATCTCGGGGTCGAGACCGACATCCTCAAAGTGCTTGGAGATGACCTTGGGTTCAAGGGTACGGAAACCGAGACCTTCTCTGCTGGCCTCGTGGTCGTCGAACTCCTGGATCAACTTGGTGAAGCCCAGCTCAACAAGGGTCTCACGAGACACCATGTTGTTGTCCTTTGGAAGCAGGCCAACCCACTTGACTTCGTACTGGAAACTCTTCTTCCACTTTTGTCTTCCAATAAGGGCCTCGATCCTCTTGCCACCTTTGCCGTCACCAATGTCGACGAACTTCTCCATCTGTGCCTTGTCCTCATCGCTGAGGACACGGGTACCCTTCATCAGCACCTCACGATCGTCACCGTTGGCATAACGCCATTGCAGGTATTGGTTGGGAGTCTTTTCCAAGTGCATCTCGACGTGCTCGAGGGCGTGCTGCTTGATGTAACCGATACGCAGGTTAGGGTGCTTCTCGACCTTGCCCTGCTGGGGAACAGCCTCACCAGTCAAGATCTTGATCATGGTCGACTTTCCGGCACCGTTGGCGCCGATGATGGCAACGCGGGAGGACAGAGATAGCGCACAGCTGACGTTGTTGAGTGAGGGCTTGGAAGCTCCAGGGTAGGTGTATGTCGCATCAGACATGCGCAGAATGCTACGAGTGTTGGACTTGACACCGGTGAGGATACCGGGTGGGGGGAACTTGAACTGGACAAGCGAGGCAGAGAGAGTGTAGTAGCTCTTGCCCTCGGGCTTTTGCCTGACAAAGTCGGCAAGGTTACCCTTGTAGCAGACGAGCTTCTTCTGCTCGTAATGGTAGATGTCGGTACAGACTGCATCGAGGAAACCAGAGTCGTGAGAGACGATCAAAGAGGTGATCTCGGTGTGGGTCTTGAGGTACTCCTGCAGCCATGCAACGTTGGCGACATCGAGATGGTTGGTAGGCTCATCGAGCAGGAAAACGTCGGCGCGCATCAACATGGCACGGGCAAGAGCAAGCTTCATCTTCCATCCTCCGGAGAGGGAGCCGACGTTCTGGGACTGACGTCCTTCGGGACCGGAGGTGAAACCGACCTCCTCGAGAACGGCAACAATCCTCTCGTGGCCCTCAGCTTGGAGCTCGGGATCCTTGAGACAGTAGTTGAGGATGGTGAGGTCTGCGTCCTCGCCCTGGTTGTGCTCGACGAAGCAGGTGCGGACCTGGTCTTGGGGTGGGAAGCCCTCGAGCTTGCCGTTGGCGATGGCACGCATGAGGGTAGATTTACCGGCACCGTTGCGACCGCAAAGACCGTAGCGGTGACCCTTGAGCAGACGAAGGTTGGTGTGGGAGAGAAGAAGCATACCACCGTAACCGAGGGAGAAGGTGGCGTTGACGATTTCAGTCTCGCCGTCGTCCTCCTTGATTGGAGCACCGAACTTGCGCTCGTCTTCAGAGACGTAGAACTTGTGGAGGGCTTCAGCAGCGGCGGTGCCGTTGTCGCCATCCATCAGGCGGGTCAGGTAAGGGCTGACGTTTGCGACGATGCGGTCCAAATGGCGCAGGTTGACGTCGAAAGAGACGATGGTGGAAATGTATGTCTTTGCAAGGGCCCAGAGGTCCGAGTCGCCAGGGTATTGGGCCAGGCCACCGTTGGCCTGGATTTCCTTTTCGAGCACAGCAGCGACGTCGCCAGGAGTGGTGGGGTCAAGGTCGTGGCTGGGAGCTTCGTCGGCGTTGGCCTGCTCACCAAGAGCCTTCTGGATAACGTCAAGGGCTCTCTGTCCGATCTCACGGACCTCGGGCAGGGATGCTCTGTCTCTGACGGCCTGGGTGCCGGGCTTGAGCTTGGGAAGGAAAGCCCTGGCCTCGTTGGGGTCGTGGACAAGCTTGGTCAAGTTCTCGACGACGACGACGGTCTGGCGGAGAACTTCCTGCGAAGTGCCGGGGTTGTTGAGCGATCGCTCCAGCAGGGGAGTCAGAAGGGCGAGGACGGGAGAGGTGACGATCGAGACAAAGGTCGTCTGCGAGAGGGCGTGGATGGCCTTTTTCAGACTCTCGGTCGATGGGTCCTCGATCGACTTGACGAGGAGAGGAATGCGAGGGGCGACGTCGTCGTTTTGCAGGAGCGTGGTGAGCGAGTTCATCGTCTTGACCGACTGCTTGGAAACCTCGCTCTTCAGGTCGTGCATGCCAGACTCGACAATGGGGATGAGGACGTCCAGACGCTGTCCCATGACCTCACGCAGAATGTCCTTGCTCTGCTCCTCCTCGAGGCTTCCCATGCCCATCTTGGCCTTGTCGGCCATGCGGCCCACGAGTTCGTAGGCTGCGACGGTGCCCTGCCACTTGCCTGTCCTCTTGCCGAGGTAGGAGATGAGGACGGGGAGCAGGCCGCAGACCTTGGCCTCGGGGCCGAGGTTGTCGAACATGGTGTCGAGGGCGTAACGGGCTCCCTCGCGCACGCTGGAAGCCTTGTCGGCCATGGCGTCCAGGGCGAGCGGCAGGAGGTAGTTTTCTTGCAGCAGGAAGACGACCTCGCTGACCTTGTCCTTGGGTGGGAATCGCTCAAACAGAGCGCCCATGGCGAACATGGCTCCCTCGCGGCGCGACGGCGTCTTCTTGTCCGAAGCAGCGGCCTTGATCTCTTGCACGATGCCATACTCTTTGAGGCCGCGGAAGCCGACCGAGTTCAGGAGAATGTCGGTGAGCGTGTAGGCGGCGTCCAGGGATTCTTGCGACGTCTTGGACGTGTAGATGGTCTTGGTGATGGTTGCGACATCGTCCTGTGAAGGCGGCGCGCTCTTGGACGTGACTACTGTGTTGGCTGCCATGGTGGGTGATTCTTGGTGGGGCATAGCCTATGCTGAAAGAATGTGGAAAATATCCAAGGCCAGTAAAAAATCGCAAAGGGGGTATCTTAATCAAGCAAAAATTCAGATTGCGGCCTGATCAGACGCGGCTGTGAAGCGTCTGTCGTCGTGATGATGTTCCGCTGAAATATGAGATGTGCAGCGGTGAAATTTCCTTCTCTCGAGAGTGGAGAGAAAAAAACAGAGTGGAGATGGGTGAAAGAGAAGGCCCAACTGTTCCTCCTGGTTGAAGAGAAAAGTTTGGGGGGGTCAGCAAGAATTAAATCGTGCTAAATACTCCGCCAAGGCTTTTCAGGAAAGCCCACTAGGACCCCTCGGACGCCCCGCCACCGACTGCCGGCCTTGAGGCCTTAACGGTGATGAAAAATCTCTCACCGTGCTGCCTAACCGTCTTGAACAAAGTCCCTTGCCTCGGTCACGTTATTTACAAAATAAACCCAACAGATACAGTGGCAAGACATGGCCGTTTGCTTCAGTCAGGAGCCATTGGACGACAACCTCTGTCGTTTCACAAGTCAACAAAGGCGATACTTGATACCCGTCTCCATCCGTGAACATTTTACTCTTATCGTGCCTTATCGTGTCTTACATCAGCAAAGATGCTATATATATTTCATACATCACCAAAGATGCTACCAAGGCTACATGCTTCTATGCTTTACACAACCCGCTGACATCTACAATATCTTGTCCTTGACATAGAGATCCACGTACTGGTCAACCTCCATGGCGTACAGCTTCTCCGCGTCGTTTCCAAGGTCCACAAGCTCCTTCACTCTCGACTGGTCAAAGTGTGGTCCAAGATGTCTCTCGTACTTGGCAAGGATCTCGGGCTTGGCCTCCTCTCTCCTCAGCCTGTGACCCAAGGGCGCCTCGACCACTTCCTCTTCAATCTCCGTACCATCATCCAAGACCACCCTGAGTGCGTTTGCAATGGTACGCTTCTCCGGGTCGTGGTAGTCTGCCGTGAACTGCGGGTCCTCGACGCACTTGATGCGTCGTCGAAGAGACTCGACAAGTTCACTCTGTGCTGCTTCCGAGCTGTCCGTGTAGTCGGTCGCCTCCAAACGGTTGAATACAAACATGGTTGCGACCATGTACTGCACGCAGTGATCACGGTCTGCAAAGTTGTCCATGGGCTTTAGTTGCTTGTCAATGATGCGAATGCATGCCTCGTGCGTGCGGTTGGTCACGTCTTTGATGTTCTTGGCACTCTTTCCCATGTCCTTGAGCTTCTTGTTGATGCGTTTGGCAGCCTCGATTGCAGTCTGCGAGTGGAACTCGGCTGTTCAATCAGTGTCAGTCAATCACTTTGGACGACTATCGTGTTGCATCTTACCTGGATATGAAACCTTGAACAGAACGTTCTCCATGACATAGCTGCCATATTCACGCTGGAACTTGAAAGGAGCACTCTTGAAGTTCACGTCGTAGAAGCCCCAGGTCGGTGCGCTCAGAACAGTGGCCATGCCACCTTCGCCCTTCATGACCTTGAGGCAAAGGTTGACAGCCTTTTCGCATGCATCTCCAGCGGCCCAACTCTTTCTGCTCATTGTGTTGGGGCTGTGTCTGTATGTGCGCATGCTTTGGCCGTCGCACCATGCCTGTGAGATTGCGTCTCTGGTTTGTCCTTCGGTAAGTCCCAGCATGTGGCTGACTACGGCCGTGGAGGCTACTTTGACCAGCACAACGTGGTCAAGGCCGACTTTGTTGAACGAATTCTCCAACGCCAGACAGCCCTGGATTTCGTGTGCCTTTACCATGGCTTCGAGGACATCTTTGACGGTAAAGATGTTGCCGTTACCCAACTTACCGCCTGCACGATTGGTCCTGCTAACCCAATCGGCAACAGACAGGATTGCTCCCATGTTGTCACTGGGGTGGCCCCATTCTGCGGCAAGCCAGCAGTCATTGAAGTCCAACCATCGGATCATGGCACCAATGTTGAAAGCGCCCAGGACCGGGTCTAGCTGGTAAGGCGTACCGGGGACCTTGGTGCCATTGGGTACAGTAGTGCCAGGCACGACCGGCCCAAGAAGCTTCGTGCAGTGAGGGAACTCGAGAGCTTTCAGACCACACCCAAGAGTGTCGAGGAAGACCAGCCGTGCAGTGTCAATCTACTCATGTGTCAGCTGCGCCACCTCTTCAATTGTGTGCTCGAGTCCAGCTTACTGCGAGGTCGCTCTCGACTTTGTAATGGTGAACGTATGACGCCATGTCCACGATCTCATGATCAAACTCTTTTGGCGGCGCTGGAGCTGCGACTGCATCGTTGCGGGGAATCATGGTTGTAGAGAAAGGTGCTGCTGCTCGGAAGGAAGATAGTTGGGAAGTGTAGGACGCTTTCGCTGCTGTTCTGACGGATAGGCAAGAAAGTGGAGCACCTCGGCGGAGGCTTCTAGTGGACGTGCGGAGAAGGTTGCGACTCAATGAGGACATCTCAAGCGGTACAGTGTATCCACACTGTTTGTTGATTGAGAGGGAGGAGGAGTAGCGTTCAAGGGTAAAGACCAATGGAGGAAGAACAGATGGGAGAAGCGAGAGAGCTGAACATATGAGGGATGTAAGTGCCTCGGTTATCTTCTTGGACGTGCGGTTGACTGTGAGCGTGGTGGGGTGAAATATGGGGAAGCAGCTTCCCCGGGTTCGGTCATCATTCCGGCTTCGAGGACTTGTCCTGGTTGTTAACACAACTTCCCAAGTGTTGTCATTAACTTGCCAGACCCTTGAAGTAGTTGAGCATCGTACAAGATACTCTGATCAGGCGAGACCTCCTCTCAAGAAAAATGCTGGCCATGAGCAGGTTGCTTCCCAGGTCGTAAGGTCAATCTCTGGCTGCTTCTGCAACACGACTTCACCACTTGCTCCATGCAAACACATAGGATCCTTTTTTCCGCAAAGCATGACATTTCTTGTTCCATACATCCTTGCGCGTGAGTAATGATGAAAGTAAGCCCCCTTATCATTTAAGAGATATCCTTCTATGCTCGACATCACCTCATCGAGTGTGGTGGAAAGGGAAATAGAGAGTACGAGTCTGTGAAAGAGCACGACGAACGCATTTCCACGTCTGAGATCAGACCCACCCACACATATATGTCGTTCGATACAGCATTCCGCTAGTGCAACCAGTAGATACCGAAGCAGTTCTTGGTAAAGACGTTGAATATCCTGTTGACGTTTACACGATTTAGCACGTACCTCCTGCTCACTCACCTGTTCAACGCAGATGCCACGTTTTGGCGATGACCCGGCAAACATGATCCTCTCCTCTGGGGTAATCACGCAACAATACATCGCCCGGGACCCAAAGAAACAAAGAAGAATCCGAGAAGCTGATGGTTCCCCTCGCCATTGAGAGATCGCGGCGATCAAGAGATCTTGCTCAGGAAAAATAGGAGCTTGAATGCGCGCACAGGCTGCAGGAGATCAAAGCTTGAAGAAGGCGCAGACCTTGAGCCAAGATGAAGATACTGAGGTTATAATTTCGTTTCTAAGCTTAGTTGAGCAACGTGGGACTGCGATATACTGACTCGCCGAGATTTTGTAGGCTGTAGCACACATAATTCCAAAAGTTACTGGTTGGACATGAATCGTCCGCAAGAAAACCCATACAGCTCCTTTTGCGCATTCACAATGCGAGCCAAGAGATGGAAGGGCTCCTATCATGTACAAAGTAACCTTACGAAGCACGACATTGGTTGATCATATCTTTGTTGAGAACAGAGAGTTCACATTGACGGGTTGAGGAAGCTGCCAGCAGGTTGCAGCTGAACCGACTCGAGTCTCTCTCTCTCGGCGACACGCGAGAAAGGTGGATATGATGCCAAACCAAGTTTGAGTTTGCGGATAGTAAAATGACAGCAGATGCAGTGGCTGGCTACGGTAGTCGATTTTTGCTTTGACCGGCTAGAACGATTTTGTGAACTTGATTCAAGGCGTCGAGCTTGATCCGGCACCTCGGTTCCAAGTGGCGTTGGGGTCTTACCGCTTCGGGCGCTACTGCAGGCCAAGTCTGTCTGCTTCACGCTATTAGATTTGCCTGTTCTGTCACAGCGTCGCTCGAGTCTCAACATCCAATCTGCGATTTTGATTCTCCCGACTTGTGGAGCACAGTGTTATCTTTGCGGCGGGAGAGCTGCAAGCACGGGTGATAGCCATTCAGCTGTGCCTGAAATGGCACGGATACGACGGTGCACCTGAAGGATCAGGCACAGAAACCTGTCACTGATACTCTTCGAGCCGTTGTGTCCAGCCCAGGCTCCCAACAGGAGCGTTTTATTTCACCAATTAGTCTAGACGGCGCGCCCCCGGTCCGTACGTGCTATATCGGTAAGCCCATAAACTTTAGGACCGTGAACCTTGCCAGGCACGTTGTTCAAAAGCCCAGCTCCATCACGTTCCCAATTTTGTTGGTCTTCTGTCACATTCATACATTCGTTTCCCGTTCTCTTATCTCACGTGCTCAAGTATATTATACGCACGTCTAGCATTACAACATATTTGTACAGACAGATACGAACCGCACATCTTTTAGCTTCGCGTCTATCGCAATGGACGACCGCTACAATGGCACTGCCACTACTACGGCGGATGCCACTCCTGTAAGACCTGGTACCCCAGAGAGCGAGGCTATCGCTCCTGTCCCAAGAATGAACCCGTTCGCGACACCATATGGATCCATGCCAGTCTCCGCAGCAGGCTCGTCAACCGCTCTTAACATGCCTCCACAAAGATATTTCCACTCCCGAAGAATCAAGAAGGGCGAGCTTGAGAAGCCTTGGTTGGACAAGAAAGACCCCAAGGAGAAATGGGTCAACATTATTCCCTGCTTTGGTATTTTCGTTGGACTTGCACTTACCGGTTTCTTGATCTGGGATGGTCTTCAAGATGTGTCCAACAAGAGCTACTGCTCCGTGTTTGAGGATGACTTTTCGAATGGCTGGAACTCGAACATCTGGACCAAGGAAGCTGAAGTTGGTGGATTTGGGTATGTCGACCGGTCTTTTCACCAGATTTGTGATGTGGACTGACATAATCTAGCAATGGCCAATTCGAGGAAACCACCACCACAGAGGAGAACGTCTACATCAAGGATGGCAACCTCATCATCAAGCCAACTCTCCAGGATGCAAGCCTTATTGAACAAAACACTGTCATCAACCTTTTGAAAGACGGCAGCTGTTCTTCAACTGTCTGGTCTGACTGCGTTGCTGTCACCAACACCACGAACGGCACCATCGTCAACCCTGTAAAGTCTGGCCGCATCAGCACCAAGAAAGGAGCATCCATCAAGTTTGGACGTATCGAGGTAGAGGCAATCCTTCCTGATGGAGATTGGCTTTGGCCCGCCATCTGGATGTTGCCCGTCAACAACACCTACGGCGCTTGGCCCGCATCCGGTGAAATTGATATTGTCGAATCTCGTGGCAACAACTACACTTACCCTCAAGGTGGCAACAACATTGTCAGCAGCACTCTTCACTGGGGCCCCGATTCGGACAACGACGGTTGGTACCAGAACAACAACAAGCGCCAGGCTCTCCACACCTCTTGGTCCAAGAAGACACACACCTACGGTGTAGAGTGGTCCTCCAAGTACATTTTCACTTACATTGACACTCGTCTTCTCCAAGTCATGTATGTTGGCTTCACCAAGCCTTTCTGGTCCAAGGGCAACTTCCCCGCCGCCGACACGAACGGCACCAGACTCGTCAACCCATGGGCTTCCACTGGCCGCGACAACACTCCCTTTGACCAGGACTTTTACCTCATCATCAACGTCGCAGTCGGCGGCACAAACGGATGGTTCGACGACGGTGTTGCGAGCAAGCCTTGGGTCGATGCCTCCGCAACCGCCAAGCGCGACTTCTGGAACGCCCGTAACCAGTGGCAGCCAACCTGGGAGAAGAACGGCCAGATGACCATCAAGAGCGTCAAGATGTGGCAGGAGAAGGGCTACAACGGCTGCTAAGCTCCCTGTCACGCTTTCCGTCATTACAACCATTTCGTTTGCGCGTCTTGTATATAGGAGTTTATCTGGGCACGATATCGAACTTGGGAATGGTCTTGAGTCGTTGGTTGGGGACAAACGCGACATGATTTTGAGGATCCGGAACTCATAGATTACCTTTTCTTTTCCACGTCCTATCATTATATAATTTCCAAAGCCGATATCCCGAGCATTTTTTTTCTCGCTCACGAAGACATTCATTTACACCATGACCTTAAGTTGAGCTCCAAACAAAAGTGACTTGTCTGATACAGAGAACAAAAAAACAAAGAACATGAAACTCTCTACAGCCAACGCTTCTCTGGCAAAACGCTTCCCCGTTTGCAGCATCACCTTTCAGCTCGCGTGGCGGAAAAAATAAACGAAGATCCGTCTTTCCATCAGCCAGCCTTTTCCCACCTCAGCTCTTCACACATGTCATCGATATGTAATAGGAAGTCTCGCCCCAGACTACCGCAGCAGCAGGAAGAGCGAAACACCCGCGAACCTATTTCAAACCCGTCATGGCCCTCATGTAGTATCCCAATAGAGCCAAGCAGCAGACCACACTCTCTTCCCTCTCAACCGAGGGGGGAAAAACGTTTTTCGCAGCTAGTTTCAGAAAACCGCAAAAGCTTCCAGAAAAGAAAAGGAAGAGAAAAAGCATGTATTTGCAACGGTGCTCCGAGGATCGCATTCGCACAACACCGTATCTACGTATTCCTGTTGTAGAGCAGAAAAAGGTGAAGCACAGATTGCCACAACGAACAAACATTCACGTCATCGACCACAACGACTATACCAGGAACAGGCATCGCGTTCAGGGGGGGTGGGAGCGAAGGTGTTGGTAATCGAATACCGCGCACCACGGCCCATGGGCGCCCACTGCGGCCGCTCGGGCGAACCACACACCTCGGTCGATCTGCCTTTTTTCTGCTCTTTTCGCTTTCGCTTTCGCTCGCGTGGGCTTTTGGTTGGTACGTAGATGAACGGTCGATCTGCCGAACTGTGCAAACGTAGAACTCTGTTTCCGTCAACGGAGATAGTCTGTGCGTGAGAGGTGCGAGTCAGGGGGGGGGGGGGGGGGGGGGTGGTGGCACGGTACGAAGGAGGAGTAGGGGTGGGGACGCAAAATATCAACAACGCATCCAATCAAACTTGCCCAATGTACATGGCAGGCAGAGCTGAGAATGCTGCTACTTCCCTTTTCCGGACGCTTGGGTTTGTTCGAGTGATCTTGGCCTGTCGTTTCAAGCCTGTTTCCGATTGCTCGTGTGTACACTGTACTCTACTTTACTTGGGCTTCCTTGTTTCACCGCTCGAGTACGCAAGCCGCAAGCCACAAGCTACCCTGACTCCTACGGGCGCTGTCGGGTAATTTGGGGGCCATCGATATGACCTGTATCGACTCTGGAGCGGAAACCGAGGCAAAATGGCACCGTTTCGAGCTGCGGGAACAGGCAGATCTGCTTGAAGCCTTGGAACCAGCCAGCAGCGGCGACATCTGCCTCGGTAAGTCGGACGGCGGCGTGGATGGATGTTGACTCCGATGCAAAGCCCATTCTCGGGAGAGTAGGACGAGGCGAGGCGAGGCAACACGGGACGACGATGTTCGCAACGGTGGTGCATGTATGTCTTACATTGATACAAGATTCGACTCAAGACGAAGGGGTGGAGCTTCACTGTGGTTTCGTGAAAAGAGCACCGAGTCAACGAGCGAGCCATACGACGCGTACTGTGAAGTGATGATAGGTTGCACATGACTATGGCAGGAACAAAAGCGATTTGGGAAAAGGCATGGTGAATGATGGCGATGACGACGAAACATGAATGACAGCTGTCGAGCAGCATCATGGCCCTTCAGCCGCAGAGCGGGCTGGTCAACCAGTGTTACTCGAACGAGGAGATCCATACTCGTATAGCTTAAGAAAGTTACGGCAGTCGGTTGCACCAGCTGGCCAAACAAATCCGCAGGACTTGGCTTTGTTCCCGCTTTCTAGAATGGGAGCGCCAGGGGCTTCCTCACAGGGGCTGTTACGCTTCTTGGTAGTTCTGGAAGCCGAACAAACAATGTGATGTGCACGCTGCAGCCCCAAGGCGGAAGGCAGCTCAAGGATCATCATGGGCGTTGTGTTGCGGAACAATCAGTGCTCCAGTAGTAGAGTAGCAACCTTCCTGCTTTGCCCCTGAGCGCTGTGCGTTATTCTCGGTCGCCGTACCTGCAAAGTCCAACGCAGTCAGCACTAATACATAGCTCCACGACACGAGTGAGACCAGTCTCCCGTTGGAGCAGCAGACGATCATCATCTGCGGCTTGTGTCCAAATCGGAACGAGCCCAATCGAGGGTGAACCATGGTTACGACGGGGCGCGGAAGTTATAACTAACTTTGCAACGTCTCGTCTCTCTTCTTGTTCACCGAATCACCGAACCAGCTCAGGGGATTATTATTGCGGGTCGGAGAATTCTACAAACAAATGAAACATCCGACGCTCCTGCTGGCCGGGGCTTTTGGCACGTCACAGCCCCGTTGTTGGTGTGTGTATGTATGCAAAAGACCAATGATGACGGCTTTGGTAACAACACGCTGAAGCGGTGGTGGATGCGAGTACGCATAAGTCCTATGAAGCAAAACGCTGCTGTGGTGTGAGTCTTCTTTTTACGCCGACTCTCAGGGGCTTGACGCACGATTGGGGTCTGTTCGAAAGGCCGCAGCACACTAGTACTATTGCACGTATAATCTGCATGAACCAAAGACGGGTATGTGCCTCTGCTTGTTTTTACTCGTACCGTGTGGATGCAGCGCTTCATGGCGCCTTGCCCGACAACAACGCCCGCCGCCGTTACCAAAGAACGAAGAGGGGTTTGCGGGTCGCCTGCAGCGTGATAGTGTAGGGAAACGAAGGATCACCACGCTATGGCCTTCCACAGACCAACTTCACTTCACTCTTCGTTTCCATGAGCGTTTCTTTAATTGCTGGTCCACCCCCCCCCCCCCCCCCCCCCACCCCCCC
>Ga0139316_10003_pt1 | contig 47834 bp, 50 predicted proteins | sample In4P11_FD_99382 | JGI IMG/M metagenome (GOLD analysis project Ga0139316, IMG submission 99382) | reverse complement strand
TCATAAAGACATCAGAAAAATCGAGTTTCTGAAAAACAGGATACAGATGAAGAAAACTCAGAGTGATTCACTCTGCGTCTTAAGGATGAATTCTCTTAATGATGCGCCTTCTCAAGCGCCAGTTTAATCCCAAAGCCAATCAATATCGTGCCAGTAATTCCTTCAATCATCGCCTGTGCTCTCGGCTTCTTCATGAATATGATGGATTCTATGTGCGGATTGTCGCCTTTGTAGTAGATTCACACTACCGAAGAAGAGGCATTGGCGAAAAACTGTTGCTAGAAACGGAAAGATGGGCTAGAGAACAGGGAGCCATCGCTATGGGGCTTAACAGCGGAAATCGCTCAGAACGATTAGGGGCCCATAGATTCTATGCGAAAATGGGCTATGAACCAAAGAGTATTGGCTTTTCCAAAAGGCTTGTTTAATAATAACTAGTTTTCTAGGGGGATGAAGGATGGACTTGAGATATCCAATCGGCACGTTTCAATTTGAGGGGGAAATGAGCAGGGAAGTGATTAGTGAGTGGATCAGGGAGATTGAAGAGTTACCGGGCTTGCTGAAGGAGGCAGTAAAAGGTTTAGATGAGAATCAGCTTAACACTCCTTATCGTTCTGATGGATGGACAGTTCGTCAGGTCATTCATCACCTTGCAGACAGTCATATGAATGCCTATATCCGCTTGAAGCTGGCGTTAACGGAGGATAGCCCCGTTGTTAAAACATATGATGAAACGAAATGGGCAGAACTGGCTGATTATCAATTTTCCGTGGGAAGCTCTCTTATGCTTCTTGAAGGATTGCATGCTCGCTGGGCTGCACTTTTACGAAACTTAAGTCCGTCAGATTTAAAGAAGACATTCACACATCCGGAATTAGGAGAAGTATTGATTCACAATAATATAGGAATGTATGCATGGCATGGGAGACATCATCTGGCGCATATTACCTCTTTATTGGAGAGGAAGGGCTGGTGATTGTTTAGGTGATTTCAGGATATGCACAGGAGCAGGATACTAAAGCTTTTCTAAAGAGAAAAGGCATCATAAGCAGAAAGGCAGGATCCTTTTCTGTCTCACCAATCGCGATTGGTACCCATTTAGGGGAAATGAATAAGGAAGATTCGCTCCGTTATCAACAGGCGATTATGTATGCTTTTAACAAGGGCATAAACATGGTTGACACAGCCTTGAATTATCGCGGAATGCGGTCGGAGCGGGATATTGGCCTCTGTTTGACGAAGGCTGTCTTAAATGATACGGATTTAAGAAGGGAAGACGTTGTAATTTCCACGAAAGCGGGCATTATCCCGGGTGATATTGATGCTGGGCTTGTGCCAAAAGACTATCTGCGGGAAGTTTTGTTGCAAAGAGAAATCATACATCCTGATGAAATCAATGTTTATCGCCATCATAAGCATGTATTAAGCCCTACCTATTTTGATTTTGCGATTGGAGAAAGCCGGAAGCATCTGAATCTGGAGACAATCGATATTTATTATGTTCATAATCCTGAGTATTCGCTCATTCCGCTTGGGCAACGGGAATTTTACCGGCAGATTCAGAGATTGTTTGGGAAGCTTGAAGAAGAAGTGAGACAGGGGCATATCCGGTTTTATGGGATTGCTACATGGGATGGACTGATTGGCTCGCCAGAAGCGGAAGGGTATTTGTCTCTAGAACAGCTGGCGGCTTGTGCGAGGGAAGCAGGAGGGGATAGGCACCATTTCTCGTTCGTCCAATTGCCTTTCAACCCAGGGAAACCTGAAGCCAATCATGCCAAGAACCAGCAAATAAAAGGCAAATGGCTCACTGCCATTGATGCCGCTCGTGCACTTGGTCTTTATGTTACCGTGAGTTCCCCTCTGCAGGCAGGAGCCGTGCTGGAGAAAAAGAAGACCTTATCTGCTGCTATTCAGACAAACGGCATTCTTGCTGCCATGGTCGGCATGAAAAGGAAAGAGCATGTCAAAGAAAATGCAAGTATCATTCTAGGCTAATAATTTCTCATAAGCCAATCGCTTTGTCCCATCCTCTACATAAATCACACCGCAGTATGTATACCTGTTTTTCTTGAGAATGTGCTGCATGCCGAGGTTTTGTTCATGGGTATCAATCTTGATGCTTGTGATGCTGCGTTCTTTGCATAACTCTTCTGTGAGCTTCATGATGTCGGTTGATAGGCCGTTCCCTTTGCTCGTTTTCCTGACAGCAAGGTGATGGAGGACAGCGTAGTCTTGATTAGAGAGCCATGCTCCGTCATAAATATGCTCGTATGTTTTCTCACCGTCAAATAAGATGGCAACCGTTGCAATGATGTTCTCTTCATCTAAGAGGACATAGCTGTGACCATTTTGCATATCAGTAAGAATGGTTTCCTCGGATGGGTATTGATTTTGCCACTGATCAATGCCGAGTTCCTTTAAATAAAGCTGTGCATCCTTGATAATCTCCATAATACGGGTAAGGTCAGAGGGGACTGCTTTTCTGAATTCCATTGTTCTCCTCTTTTCTATTAAAGATAATTGCCCAGTCTATAGCACTGGCTATGAAAATTTCAACTGTATATCGAATAAGGTCAATCCATAAGAAGCCCCTCCCAAGAACAAGCGCGCCAATCATTGTGTTCCTTATGGCATTGATCCAGTCTGCTTGATAAGCTTGGCTCCATTCAATGGCATAGCAAAAACATGCGCCAATGAAAACGGATAATCCGAGCGGTTTATTCGGAAGGAGGAATCTGAAACCGAAGTAAACCATCATCGCCCATAGTGCATCACCGGCATGGTCTGTAAGGAAGGCAGGGAGCGCAGCACCCAAATTTCTTGAGAGCAATCCTAATAGAACGGAACTCAAAATGCCCAATAGATAGCTCATCCTTCTACTCATCATACATCACTCTTTAGCTATTTTTTGAAGCTCATTATACCATAGGTGTCCGTTCTTGAGGTGTTCATACCGGTCTTTGTAGGCTAGTAACTCAAGTGCCTGCTGAATATCCTCTGGTTTTTTTTCGGCAAAGGCTTTCTCGACTGCCTTTGTTGTTTCCTTATCATAAAGATGCTCCTCCCATACATGGAAAATGAAAAGTACAGGCAAATAAACGAATAGTAAATAGTATGGGGATTGTTCCAGCTCAATGCCAAGGAGACTAATAACAATGATGAGGATTACCATGAAAAATTTATGGCCTTTGATTAATTCATTAAACGGATTCTTTTCCGTAAAGAAAATGACGGCTATGAACAATAGCGCCACAATTAATAGGTAGGTCCATTCATCTGAATTCCCGCTTAAGTATACCCAGATGCCAAGTGCGATGATAGGGATGCATAGTACATAACCAATCTTTTGTTTCAATAGAGATTCCCCCTTCGATAAATCTGAAAAACAATCCGTATTATGTATGTATACCATTTATTGCATCATTCTGTAAAAAATAGAATATGCAGAGTTGGATAATTGTACCTATCAGTCTAGTCTAGTAAAAAGGTGGAGAAATGGATGGAAAGTTTATTAAAGGAGACTGATTATTTCACCCTATATGCTATAGGGAATGGAGTTTATGCCGCAATCGCCAAACCTGGCCAAGGTGCATGGAGCAATGCCGGCATCGTCGATTTAGGAGATTCGGTGCTCATATTTGATTCATTCGGTACACCGTCTGCTGGGAAAGAGCTGAGGAGGCAGGCTGAAGCCATAACCGGGAAAGATGTCAAATACCTAGTGAATAGCCATTATCATGGTGACCATGTTTTTGGCAACCAGGCATTCAAGGATGTGGCCATCATAGCGACTTCAGAGACGCTCAGATTATGTGCCGAGATGCATAAAATGAATGATATCGAGGAAGAAGTGAAAGAGATGCAGCATTACCTTCACAAAATCAAGGATAAAATAGTTGCAGCAAAGGATGAAATTATCAAGCGTAGTCTGATGAACCAATATGATGAAATGGCCAAGGTGCTGGAAGATTTGCCACAACTGGAGCTTGTTTTTCCGTCCTTGATTTTTGAGGAAAGGCTCATCATCAGAGGGAGCAAGCGGGAGGTGGAGTTGCTCTGCTTTGGCGGAGGTCATACCCCTAGTGATACATTCATGTATATACCGGATGAAAAAATAGCTTTCATGGGCGATTTGCTGACAGAGAAGCTGCACTTGCCAATCGTCAATCCGGACCAGTTTCAAGCCATTCTGCAAAGAGTAAACCAGATGGTGATTGAGACCTTTGTGCCTGGTCATGGGAGGGCGAGCAATCGTTCTTTGTCTGAGAACTTGCTGAATTATTTGTCCTTTCTGAAAGAGAATGCACTAGAGGCTCATGAAAGGAATGAAGGGTTGGAAGGGTTCCTCTCGCGATTAGAAACATCTAAGGCATATGCTGATTGGAGAGGCGTAAATGGGATTAGGGCCAATCTGATTAAAGCCTATCAATTTTACGAAAAATAAGAGATTAGCGGGAATTAGCTCGAAATAGGAAGAATTATTGCGATATACAATGTTTAGGTAAAAAAATATTTCCAGGGAAATGGGAGAGGTCATAGTAAAAGAGCCGATACAAAAAGTATCGGCTCCTTCACTGTGATGGGGTATGTAGGACTCGAACCTACGACCTGATGATTAAGAGTCAACTGCTCTACCAGCTAAGCTAATACCCCGTAAGTTATGCTTTTATTATATACAAAGTGTATCAAGATTTGCAAAATTAATGCTTGTGTAAATTTTTTATATAACGAGAAGTGATTTAAAGGCAGAAGCAAACTGTATTTAATGTAAAATCATATCTTATAGTATTATTTTATACTGTAGATAAACGGATACAGACGTATCTTGGGTGCTGAGCAACAGTTAGCAGTTCGAATCAGCCTTCATATATGCTGCGCGCAGATGTCCAGACAGAAACAAGTATTAATTAAGACCATGAATGAATCAAGCGGTCGCATTCGGTGAAAAATAACATTTGCCTGCTTTGGTTGAAGAAATAGGGGAGCGAGCATATAATTGATATATGAACACATACTCATATATTCACATATACATAGTAAGGGGCTGGAGGTGGAACGATCTTGATGGAGGAAAACGAGCATTATAAGGATTTAGATGAAGAGACGTTATTTCTCGTTTCACAAACCTTTAAGGCGTTAAGTGATCCGACGAGGATCCGCATACTGAATTTGCTGTGCACAGAGGAACATTCCGTCAATGAAATCGCGGAAATCTTGAACTTAAGCCAGTCAACGGTCTCGCACCAATTGCGTTTCTTGAAACAGCTCCGGTTAGTTAAATTCAGAAGAGAGGGCACGACGCTCTACTATTCAAAGGATGATGATCATATCATGCACCTTTTAATGCAGGCGATCGAACATGCTGCTCATCATTAAGACATCAAGGAGGAGATATGTATGGCACATGATCATGACCATTCACATGCACATACAGGGAATAAAAGGGTACTGCTCGTTTCCTTCATCATTATTACTGCATTCATGCTGGTCGAGGCGGTGGGAGGATATTTAACGAACAGTCTGGCCTTGTTATCGGACGCCGGCCATATGCTGAGTGATGCCGTTTCCCTTGGAATTGCCCTTCTCGCATTTATATTAGGGGAAAAGAGCCCGAACCAAAGCAAGACATACGGGTATAAGCGCTTCGAGATCCTGGCAGCTGTCCTAAATGGCGTGACCCTCATCTTAATCGCTCTATATATCTTTTATGAGGCAGTTGAGCGGTTTGCCAATCCACCAGCTGTTGCCACTTCAGGCATGCTCGCCATCAGCATTACAGGGCTCTTAGTCAATCTATTTGTTGCTTGGCTGATGGTACGAGGCGGTGGTACGGAAGAAAACTTGAATATGCGCGGTGCCTTTTTGCATGTGTTAAGCGATATGCTTGGTTCGGTTGGTGCCATTACGGCCGCGCTGCTTATTATGTTTTTCGGATGGGGCTGGGCAGACCCGCTCGCAAGTGTCATCGTCGCAGTCCTAGTGCTTCGGAGCGGCTATTATGTCACGAAATCAAGCCTGCATGTATTGATGGAAGGGACGCCTACCAATGTGGAAGTACAGAACGTTATCCAAACAATCGAAGGGAAGAAAGGAATCCAAGGACTCCATGACCTCCACGTCTGGTCCATTACGAGCGGATTTAATGCGATGTCTTGCCATGCGGTCGTTGACGGGAATTTAACCATTGCCGAAAGCGAAAAGCTGCTTCAGGATATCGAACATGACCTGAGCCATATCGGTATCCAGCATGTCACCATCCAGCTTGAAACCCCAGGCCACCTTCATGAGGATTCCTTGCTTTGCAAGGGAAAAGGTGAAGAGGGACACGGCCATCATCACCACCATCATCATCATTGAGATTAGGGGGCACGTCCAATGCGGCGTGCTCTTTTTTTTGCGGAGTTAGAAGGGAATACTCTTGTTATATGGTAAAATTTTTAAAACCAGTAAGGGGGAATTCTCGTGGATAACTGTATTATATATGTGAGGAGTGCAGGGGATTTTGATGAGGGTGGTCGAGCATATCTATTCACACCTTATGCATTCGCTCGCTCGATGCGGGCAAGCGATGGAAACCTATCAAGAGGTGTCAGTGTTATACCTCAAGGGTTATCCATATGAGTCATAAAGAGTTCAGCTGGGCGGGAAGCGAAGAACACTATGTGGACCATATCAAGGTGCATACATTAGAGAATATTGTTATTGGACATTATGGAGGCAACTCCAGTGCAGGCCAGTATAAAAATGAAGATGGCTGTATCATTTGGGTGAATAGACAAGAGGATTGGGAATTCACATTGATATTGGATGCTCATAATACAGCAGAAAGCGCTGAGCTCATCATTGACCTATTTAACCAAGAGAAAAGGCCTATCATGCAGCTTTTATCGATGCAGGCTATTCACCAAAGCTTTGTGAAATTGGAAGAGAAAATACTCGCAATGTTTCAGTCTCCTGAGTTCTTATCCGCTTGTCGGAGAGTACAAGGTGAGACAGCCTGCTTGATTGCAGTGAGAAAGGATAAGTATGTATGGTGGTTTTCAGTTGGAGACTGCCTTCTCTATCTCTTTCATCCAGAAATGGCTGCGCTCGGACAATATCAGGTGAATCAACGACAATTCTATGAATGGATTGGACAGGTAAATACATTTGCACAGGAAGTCCCTTGCTACAGCGCTGGGATAAGGGAGTTAAGGAAAGGGGAAAACCGCCTTTTTCTAACCACAGACGGGCTAGTCGAATGCCCAAACGAACCGTTTTCTCACCCTATTAATATCTATGAATCCTTCGGTGAGAAGGGTGATATTAAGAATGTATTATCCATGCTGAAGACGATCCAAGATAATGGAGTGAGAGATAGTACGACGATGATTACTTGGACGACACATATTTTAAAGGAAGTGACCAGGCCTAGTAATTCCTGCTAACTTCCTGATCTTCTCTCCAATCTTTGATATGTGATTTCAGATGAAAACCATAGCTTTTTATAATAAAATAAGCTCTTTTGTCTATTTTGACTCTGTCAGGTCGTGGATTGATGATTTCATTGTGCAGTCATCGCATTTCTCCATTTACAGACGAAACCCCTGAGAACTAAAATCACCCATTCTTCAATGGAGGAACCAAAAAAAGACTGACCCCTTCAAGCCCGCTGGAACGGTGCTTTTGGAGTCAGTCTCATTAAATTTGTTTATTGTCTTGCTGCATCAATGATTCGGCCTTCCACGCTCGGTGAGACGGTTTGGTCAGGGAAGGATTGAATGTAATCAGAGAAAATCTCCCAGTCGACGAAGCCTGGCTCACTTACACGGCCATCAGCGTATATGTCCGCGAAGACTCCATAGCCGTCACCACCCTTAGCGGTAAAGATATTCGTAGCTGCATAATAGGTTGAAGTGTCAGATAGGGCTGTATATTCGCCGTTTTGCAGGACTTCAACTGATTGGACGCGGGCGTCCGCCTGTTTTGAGCTGTCATAAGTAAAGCGCATGCCTGCTACTTGCAGGAATCCTCCGCTTGCGTTCGGTGCAGCGCTCACGCTATGTTCAAGGGCTGTTTTCAGCTCTGAGCCGGTAATTTCCATGATGGCAAGGGCATTGCTGAAAGGAAGAACCGTCATCACGTCAGCCAATGTGATTGGTCCAGCCTCTAAGGTTGTACGGACACCGCCGCCGTTTTGCAGGGCAATTACGGTATTTGGATTAATGGCTTTTGCCTTGACTAGCATGCCGTCAGCAATCAAATTGCCGAGATTTGTTTCACCTGTTCTAGCCGCAGGGTTGCCTCCGATTAGGTCCACGGTTGTCGACCCGACAACTTGATTTTTCTTGGCGTCAACGACAGGCTTGTACTTGCCGAGAATTTGTGCGGCTTCTGGGTCATCCGCGAAAATGAAGGTGCCATCTTCGTTCTTTGCATCAATGCCGATCAGTTCACCGTCATAGGCGATGACCTTCCCCTTTTTGTCAAAGCTGACATCAAGCTCGCCTAGGAACTTGGAATATTCATTTGCTTGGACGAGAACTGTCGGTTCTTTGTATTTTTCGACCACGACAGGCTCAGAAAGCTCTGTATGAGAGTGGCCGCCGACAATGACGTCGATGCCTTCGACTTGGTTGGCAAGCTCGAGGTCATTGTCTCCGCCGCCGTCATTATAGCCGATATGGGTAAGGGCGATAATCTTATCGACACCTTGCTTCTTGAATGCCTTTACAGAGGCTTTAGCTGAGGCGATATAGTCTTCAAATTTCACATCACCTGGGCTAGAGATGCTCGCCGTCTCGGCGGTCGTTAAGCCGAAGATGCCGACTTTTTCCCCGTTGATGTTTTTGATGATGCCATTATAGATTTTGCCGTCTTTCGCTTTTTTCGTATATGTGTTGAACTCTAAGTCTTTCATGAGTGCATCCTCGCTGAAATCAACATTCGCGCTCACGAATGGGAAATCGGCATTTTGCACGAATGGAAGCAATGCTTCACTACCAAGGTCGAATTCATGGTTGCCGAAAGTCATCGCATCGAATCCGGCGAGGTTCATCAATTCCAGATCAGCAAGACCCTTGAATTCATTGAAATAAAGAGTGCCGGAGAATACATCACCCGCATGGAGCAGAAGATTGTTTGTATTTCCTTTGCGGTGCTCATAGATTGCGCTGATTTGCCGTGGTGTGTTTTCGATATTGGCGTGTGTGTCATTTACATGGAGGACACGTAATTGATAGTCAGGAGATTTAATGGCTAATTGAAGCATTGTAATGAATTCGGATAAGGTAACCTTTTGGCTGTAGCCAAATTCTGTTTCAGAGATTCCGTCCGCAATCCCATACAGGACAACAGAACCGATCAATTCTTCGTATTTCGCTGGTACATCGGTGAAATCTGTCTCTGTGTTTCCTTTCAAATTGAAAGCCTTGGCAATCCAGACAGCGAATTCACCGCGTGTTAAGGCATCCTTGCTGCCAAACGTCTTCCCGTTCTTTTCTAGGATGCCGGCATGAACCAAGCTGTTCACGGCTTTTTCAGATGCTTTTGGTACATCCTTAAATCCGACTTTTGGGACCTTTTTGTTATCGATTTTTAGGGCTCTTGCCATCAAGCTAGCTGCATCAGCCCGGCTGATGGAAGTTTGTTTCTTGACGCTTTTTTGTGAAACGCCCAGTTCCTGAATGAAACGAGCTTCACTTTGTATGGTTGTGCTTGCGCCTGCAGCAGGCACGATTAATGTTCCGCCAAGAGCTGCAATCATCGTGACGATGGCTAACATACGATAGAATCTCAATCGAAATCTCATATACCGCTCCCCTTTGATTCAATATGACCATATTCATGGCCTCAAGTTTGATTATAAATAGTTTTAGAGAGATTCGACATTAAGTTTAGGGAAAATAAGGAAAAAGGCCTAGTTCATTTATTCTCTATTCGACATAGTATTTCTTATTTCGGATATATCTATGTTCTCTAGCTAATTCATTGTTTTTGGGCTAATAGCTCAAGTGTACTATGGTAATGAGGCTCACCGTGGCTTAAATCCAGAGCGTATGAATAACCTGTCTTAATGGTTCTGTATGTGGTGAAAAACCCTTCAAATTCATCTTTCGTAAAGTAATGAAGGAACATGTTATTCGTTGAATCAAAAAATGAGTTTCTGCCTAATCGCTTATACTTGTCGATTGCCTTCTTCCGACTGGGGTCATTTATATCAAATACATTCATATAGACCAAGCCATCCTTGACCAATCCTTTTTTAACTTTATCTATAATCAGAGCAATCTCTTCTTCAGGAAAAAAGTTAAGAACATTAGATAAGATAATCAGAGAATAATGATTCGGCTGGATATCGAAAGTGGTGATATCATCCACTGTAGCCTCGATGTTCAGTTGAAGTTTTTCGGAAATGGATAAGCATCGTTTTATTGCTGTTTCTGATAGGTCAATGCCTTCGACCGCAAATCCCTTTTGAGCAAAAAAGAAGGCATTTCTTCCTTCCCCAATACCGATATCCAGCACCTTGCCCTCAGCCGGAACCAGCTCTGCATACTGAGTTAATGTGCTATTGGGCTTCATTCCCCATAATAATTCGCTGTTTTTGTATTCATCTTCCGCTTCCTTTCTTTCAACAATCTGTCAATGATTCATTTTACCATTTAATTCCGAATATTAGAGGCTAAGTATCTTGCATGTTTCCTTTTTCACCTATCAGGGAATGGAATACTATTCGTGGATAATACAACATTTTTTCCTAGAAATGATAACAGTTGAGAGAGGTATTGCAGATGGAAGGAATCTTATATGCACTATTGCCCGCGCTCGCGTGGGGAAGCTTGGTGCTTGTCAGCGAAAAACTCGGAGGTGACCCAAAATCCCAGACATTAGGGATTACAACGGGTTCGCTCCTATTCGGTCTCGTCATGTATTTCATCCAGCAGCCAGAGATGAGCATGACGGTATGGATTGTCGGTATGATCTCCGGAGCGGGCTGGGCTGTCGGACAGCTCAATCAATTCAATAGCGTACAGAATATGGGTGTATCGAAGACGGTGCCGATTTCTACCGGTCTTCAATTACTTGGGACAACCTTCTTCGGAGTTGTCATTTTTAAGGAATGGTCTGGCACAATGACCATTATTCTAGGACTTTTGGCGATTGCCGCCATCATCGCCGGCATCATCCTGACGGGTGTCGGACAAGGGAAGGATTCAGAAGAAGGCAGCAAGAAAAAAGGGGCAATGTTCCTCGGAATATCGACGGTTGGATTTGTTCTCTATGTCGTCATTGTCCGCTGGTATGACCTTGATGGATGGGCAGCTATCCTGCCGCAAGGGGTCGGCATGTTCATTGCCACGCTCCTGCTCTCCATTAAGGATAATCCGTTCAATAAGTATATGGTCCGCAATGTGCTGGCCGGAATTATGTGGGCAATCGGGAATATCGGTCTTTTGCTCGCCAACCCGCTAGTCGGTGTCGCGATTGGTTTCTCTTTCTCGCAAATGGGGATTGTCATCTCCACATTGGGAGGCATCTTCCTTCTTGGCGAGAAGAAATCGAAGAAGCAGCTTACGTTTATCATCATCGGGTGTGCGCTCGTCATTGCTGGAGGAGTGCTGCTCGGATTCACGAAAGAATAATGAAGGAGGATTAGAGAATGTATGATAGTTTAAAAGATAAAGTTGTCTTGATCACGGGTGCCGCATCAGGTCTTGGGAGAGGAATGGCTGAGCGGTTTGGGAAAGAACAAGCCAAGGTTGTCATCAATTATCATTCAGATAAGCATGACTACAATGAGATCATTGACACGATAAAATCCTACGGCGGTGATGCCGCAGCCGTTCAAGGTGATGTCTCGAACGAAGAGGACGTTAAAAAAATGATTGACTATGCAGTCGAGACATTCGGGAGCCTTGACGTCATGATCAATAATGCCGGGATGGAAAATCAAGTGGAATCTCATAAATTATCCTTGGAGGATTGGCAGAAGGTCATCGATATTAATCTGACAGGCGCTTTCCTCGGAAGCCGTGAGGCACTTAAATACATGGTCGAAAACAATATTAAAGGCTCCATCATCAATATGTCATCCGTGCATGACCGTATTCCTTGGCCGCAATTCGTTCACTATGCAGCAAGCAAGGGCGGAGTGAAGCTAATGACAGAAACATTGGCGATGGAATACGCTCCGCATGGCATCAGGGTCAACAGTATTTGCCCCGGCGCTATCAAAACGCCAATCAACGCAGAGAAATTCGATGACCCTGAACAAAGAAAACAAGTAGAGGACATGATTCCGCTTGGCAAGATTGGAAACCCTGAGCAAATCGCCGCCTGTGCCGTCTGGCTCGCCTCTGATGAAGCAAGCTATGTGACCGGGCTGTCTCTCTATGCTGATGGCGGTATGACCTTGTACCCGAGCTTCCAAGGCGGGAATGGATAATATAGTGGACTGGAGACGATGTCTTCAGTCTTTTTTGCTGGCAGTATATTGGAATGAAAAATAAGCAGGAAAAATCCCTGCTTATTTTAAAGTAATTGAACCTATTCTATTGTTTTCTAGGTCTTCTAACTAGTTCACCGCCACAGTTAGGGCATATTTGATTCATAGCTTCTGTACATGGTTTACAAAATGTACATTCATAGGTACAAATATATGCGATTGAATGATCAAGTAACAATGAGCTGCAACTCTCACATTTTTTTCTCATTTCCAATGTCCATATAAAGTTTTCTCCTCGTTTATTAATGATCATTCTCTGTATGAGTCATGAAGCGGATGAAACAAGTCTTCCGTTGTATTCCTGACCATTGAAAAGTGTTCAATATTGTAATGGCCATGAAGAGTTTCATTATGGTGATTAATAATTTGTTCTGCACTTAAAGAATCACTGTCTGTTGTAGAATGAGCATCGCCAGCTAATGTAACATCAAAACCATTGATGGTTGCAGTTCTGACGGCACTATCGATACAATGTTGTGTTTTACAACCCGCCATAACAATATGTTCTATTTCTTGAGATTTTAAATGATTTAGAAGCCCTGTTCCATGGAAGCAATTCGTTGCGGCTTTATCAAAAAATAAAGCATCAGCGGGGACATTAATTTGATCATGAACTTGGAAGCCAGCTCCTTTGCCATCAGCAACATCTGAATCTCTGACAAAGACAACTGGGATACCAGACTCCGTTGCTTGTTTGATCAGTATATTAATATTCCTGATAAGCTGGTCTTTATTTAAAACTGTACGTTCTTCTAGATTTCCATCGATTAATTCCTGTTGAGTATCAATGATTAATAATGTTTGATTCAATTCATTTTCCCCTTTCAATTATGGGGAAAGACTAACCCCGTTTGGTTACTTAGTCGTATTCCCCTGTTCAATTTTTATGCAAATACTTCTTCTATTTGTCATAATATCTACCCCCTAAGTAAAGTTAGATTGCTAAAATCTGAATTGTCAGACAGCCAAATTGTATCATATTCATTTGGGCGAATGTGGAAAAAACATTATCATGTGTATTCGCTGGAGAGAGTACCGATTCAAGACGTCTTGAATCGGTGAGGTGGTTGTCTTATATTTTCTCTTACCTTTTGCCATATCCTTGCCTATGCAGCCAGTTAGCACAAAGACTTGTCCACCTGGCCACGTCTGGTTCCTCTTCTGCAAGACCGAGACCATGAAGTCCGTGCTGGAACACATGAAGCTCATACGGAACCCGGGCTGCACTCAAACCATTTGCATACATAAGGCTGTTTATGACAGGGACCGATTGGTCATCTGCCGTATGCCAAAGGAAGGTCGGCGGTGTGTGTTTGCTGACATGGCTATCCAGTGACAGAAGTTCGCGTGTCTTTTGATCCGGTTGTTCCCCAAGCAAGCAGGCAAGGGAACCGGCATGTGTATGCTCAAGCATCGTGATGACCGGATAACAGAGAATCGCGATATCCGGTCGGGATGGCATTTCATCAATTGCATCGATTTTCTGATAGGCTGGATAATTCGGCAAGTTTGAGAGGCTAGCTGCGAGATGCCCGCCAGCTGAAAAGCCTAGAATCCCAATCTTTTCACGGTCAAGCTCCCACTTATCCGCATGATGGCGAACATACCGGATCGCCCGCTGCGCATCCGCAAGAGGTTCTGGGTGCTTTGCTGGTGTAACCCGGTAATGGAGGACAAAAGCCGTGATGCCAAGTGTATTCAGCCAACGGGCCACAGGCTCTCCCTCATGCCAGGCCCGCATCCGGTAGCCGCCTCCAGGGCAAATGATAATCGCGGAGCGGGTCGGATTTTTAGATGCGACAAATGGGACAAGCATCGGCATTTCACCAGGTAAATCAATTGCATCTGGCCAGATTGGATACATAGTGGATTCTCCTTTTTTGGATTATTGTGTTTATTTTATCATGATAGGAGGATTAGGGCGGCGGCAGATCAGAGAAAGCCCACTCTAACCCCAGGCAAAGTGGGTGAAGGATGGGCAAAGGGGAGCATCGTCAGAGAAAGCCCACCCTAACCCCAGGCAAAGTGGGTGAAGGATGGGCAAAGGGGAGCATCGTCAGAGAAAGCCCACCTTAACCCCGGGCAAAGTGGGTGAAGGATGGGCAAAGGGTGGGCATCGTCAGAGAAAGCCCACCTTAACCCCAGGCAAAGTGGGTGAAGGGCGGGCAAAGGGTGGGCATCGTCAGAAGGATGAACAATCAGTCATCACATCAATCATCAAAAGAGTAATATCACACCCAAAACACATACTATCAACGAGGTGAACACATTGTATAAACTACTTACGCATAATGATTTAGACGGTGTCGGCTGCGGCATCTTGGCGAGACTTGCCTTCGGGGATCGGGTGAAAGTGCGCTACAATTCCATCAGCAGCCTGAATCGAGAGATTGAATCCTTCCTTGAGCAAGATTCACAGACCTTTTTGTTTATCACGGATATGTCTCCGAATGAAGAGAACGAGAAGGAACTGCAGGAGCGGTTTGCGAGTAAGGGAATGGTTCAGCTGATTGACCATCATAAGACAGCTGAGCATCTGAATGAGTATGAATGGGGATTCGTCCTCTCAATTGATGAGGAGGGAAAGGGGACGAGTGCAACCTCATTGTTCTATGACTATCTCATTCGTCATGAATTTTTACAGGCAACAGAAGGGTTAACGGATTTCGTTGAACTTATCAGGCAATATGATACATGGGAGTGGGAGAAGAATGCGAACGAGCGGGCCCATCGCCTGAATTCTCTTCTTTATTTAACCTCGATTGATGAATTTGAGGAGAGAATGGTAGAGAGACTGCAAGGCGGTGAGCGTTTCATCTTTGATGATTTTGAGGAAAAGGTATTGGGGATGGAATATGACAAAATGGAGCGTTATCTTCGCCGGAAGAAGCGTGAGGTCACGCAAACAGGGGTAAGCGGTCAGCTGGCAGGGGTTGTTTTTGCCGAATCCTATCTGTCTGAGCTGGGGAGTGAGCTCGGGAAGGAATTTGCCCATCTTGATTATATCGCCATCATGAATATGGGCGGGAGAAGGATATCCTTCCGCACCGTTCATGAGCATGTCGATGTATCTGAGATAGCGGCCAAACATGGGGGAGGCGGCCATGTGAAGGCGGCTGGTTGCCCGCTGACAGAGGAAGCCTATAAGGAGTATGTGGCCCAAACCTTTCCGCTTGCACCGCTGCGGGAGGATGCGAAACGAAATCATTATAATGTAAAGCATTCCTCCTTCGGCACCCTTTATCATGGCGGAAAAAATGACACTTATCTGCTATATCCAAAGGGAAGCGAGTGGAGAATCGACCATAATGATAGGATGCTCGAGAATCATTTCAAAAGCTTTGATGAGGGAGAACGGTATTTGAAACGCACCCATGCAGCCTGGCTTGTCAGGGATGATGATTTTGTGGAGTATTTAATGAAGCGAGTACCGCATCGTAGATGATCAAATTTAAGGCGGCTGGTCTTTAAGAAGATCAGCCGCTTTTCTATTGAAAAAAGAACTCTTCCATATATTTCATGGTATAATTTAAGCATCGATAAAATGGAGAAATGATGGACAATGACTAACCATAAATATGATGAATTTCTGAGAATCACTAGAAAACTAAATGAAATCGGAATCACCCCATTGTTAATGGGTTCCGTAGGCCTGGAATTAATCACAGAAAGAAGCTGGGATTCAGAGGATATCGATATACATGTGCCTGGTGACAAAAGAGGGTGGGAAGTACCGCCTGAGGATTCAGTCTTCCTTTGGGAGGAAATCATGGATGTCATGAATTCTTTAGGTTATACGCTCATTGATTTGCATGAGCATGCATTCTCTAAGGAGGGGGTATGCGCAGAATTTGGCATTATCGATACGTTGCCAGGTTTCGCTGGAATCGAATTAGAGGATTTAGAGTTATATGAGGATAGAGGGGTTACATTCTTCTTATTAAATTTTCTTCAATACATAAAAGTGTATGAGGCTTCCTCTAAGGATAGCTATCGAGCGAATCAAAACAATCATAAAGACATCAGAAAAATCGAGTTTCTGAAAAACAGGATACAGATGAAGAAAACTCAGAGTGATTCACTCTGAGTCTTAAGGATGAATTCTCTTAATGATGCGCCTTCTCAAGCGCCAGTTTAATCCCAAAGCCAATCAATATCGTGCCAGTAATTCCTTCAATCATCGCCTGTGCTCTCGGCTTCTTCATGAAGACGCTAATCTGATTGATCAAATAGACATACAGAAGGAACCAAACGGCCGTCAATGCGGTGTATGTGATTCCCATGATCAGAAACGGAACAAAGGTATTGCTTTCTGATTCAACGAATTGCGGCAGGAACGTCAGGAAGAAGACAGCCACTTTCGGATTGAGGATATTGGTCAAGAATCCTTGCTTGAAATAAGATGATTTTTCGAATTGCACGTTAGGCTGCGCTTCTGCACTCGCTGCCTCTTCTCGTTTCCATAGAGACCATAATGTTTTGGCCCCAAGGTAAATCAAATAGACGGCACCGATATATTTGAAGACGGAAAAAAGAAAAGCGGATTTCACGATAATGGCGGATAGACCTAACACGGCTGCTGAAGTATGAATCATCAAGGCGCAGCAAGTGCCGAATGCCGTTTTAAAGCCTGCGCTTCTTCCATGGCTAAGCGTGTTTTTGGTCGCGACGGCCGTATCGGGCCCAGGCAAAATAATCAGGAAAATGCACATGAGGACAAAGAGATAAAAGTTCACCATGTTTATGCCGCCTTTCTGGCTTTATGGAAGCCTTAAATATATGAGGATTAGAATGTATTATAGCTCATTTTGTTTGAATATTTAATCAATTTTTATGAAAATAAATGGAAGTTTGTTAGAAAGGAGCAAAATCACTTGCAGAATAAAGTAGTCCTATGGGATTTGATTTGTTATCTCCTATTCCCTCTTGTCATTTGGAACGTGCTGAATGATCGCATCGATGAATATTATGCGATGCTCATTTCAACGGTACCCGGAATTATTTACAGTATTGTGAGATTCATAGAATATAAGAGGGTTAATTTCTTTGGCCTGGTCACGATTGGCACGCTGATGATTGGAACACTCGTCGATGTGCTTTCAGGCTCTGCCCTGCAAATGATGTGGAACAATGTGTACTATTCCCTCGGTCTTGCTGTCTTTTTCCTTGTGACTAACTTCATCAACAAGCCCACATCCTTGCTCTTTGCTCTTGATCTTACGGAGATGCAGGGCTATGACCGGCAGATGTTAAAGGAGAGCTATTATCAGCCAAAGATATTATTCGTGTTTAAGCTAATCACCTATGGTTTTGTTATTCAAAGCCTTTTGAAAGCTGGCATTGATGCTTGGCTAATCCTCCAGCATGGAGTCGATGCCTACGACAAATCCATCATAACGAAGAGAGTGATTACCGGAAGTATCGGTCTTATTTGCATGTACGGATTCTTTCATATATCCAAAATGCTCCAGAACCAGCAGGAGTCAAAAACAGCCACGCCCGATTAAGGGCTCTTATTACTAACATAAAATGATATTTTCATATAAAGAAAGGGACAAAATGAATGTTGAAAGTATGATAGTGCGGAAAATGACAGCGACCTTTTTCGTGACCATGATAACCTCTATGATTTTAGCGTATTGGTATATGTCTGCTGCAATGAATGAGGAACCTTCCTATCAATTAGGAGTGAACTTTTTAGGCTGGACATTCCTCTACACAATGTATGTGGGTGCGGTTGTCCTGATATATGGGAATCTGGTGTCTGGCGCTATCGAATATGCGCAAAAGATAGGGCTTATTAAGCAGACTTGGCTTTATATTCTGTATCATGGTCTTTTCGGTTTATTATTTGGTTTTCTTTTTCAGGAACCGGGATTGGCAGTCGCTGGGATGGCAGTGGCTGTCTTATATGCTTTCATTGATCGATGGATGTGTGCGAGGGAGAATGATTCAGTGAGTATAAAGCTGCTTTTTCTTTCCCCCATCTTGGCAGGGGGATTGCTGTGGGGCTATTTTCAGATTGTATCAGAACCTATGCCTCCTTTTACAGCGGTAGAAGCTATTGAATTTGCCGCAGGTGGAGATGATTCGGTTGTTGCTGCTTTTCCGAAAAAGCCTGGCATATGGAAAGGTAGGATTGACGGGTATCATGTTGAGCGTGAAACATCTGCTAAGGAAATCGGAAAAGAAACATTTATGATTACGTTTACGGAGAGCTGGAATAAAGGGCTTGAAAAGGGTTCGTGGATTTGGATCTATGAAGTGGAACGCGATTCTATATCCGCTAAGAGCGGCAAGGGAACGGCCCCGCCATATGCAAACTAAATAAAGGCGGGCATAGCATCTTCCTGTTTGAAAGTGGCTACTTTTAGAAACTTGTATAGGAAAGAGTCTCGTCAATTTGAGGGAGGTTTTTCGGCCTTTTTCTAATTATCTCGATGTCCTTTCCGTTTATCAGCTATGGCGGGATATGATGATTTATAATGCTTTCTTAATAAAGATTGTCTTAAGTATATGCCAGTCAAAACATTCTTAGAGGAGGGAGTGGCTGGGATATACGTATTTCAGTCAATGTTAAACCCGGTCTATTAGGTAATATTTTAATCAATATTACCTAATAGACCGGGTTTTTAGTTGTTTTCAATATATTTGTTCATTCTGCATACCATTATGAATAACTAGTGGAATGGAGCGGAGGCTACTCGACTCCTGCGGGAAATAGAGGAAAGGCTGAGACCCCGCAGGCGCAGCCGAGGAGGCTCTGCTTCCCCCCCCGCGGAAAGCGAGTAGCCGCAGCGTAATGGAACGAACTTGTTCTTGTAACGCAACTCGTTACTATGTAACAAAGTCTAGTAAGATTAATGGAGCTATTGTTTTTCTTTCAGGAGCGCTTATAAGTTCTGTCCCAACCTCTCTTTTTGTCCTATAGTATCAGTCGCCATCATCCTTCCGTTTATGCTGCTTCATATATTGGGAGGGGGTCATGGAAGTAAACTTCTTAAACACCCGGCTGAAATAATTAACATCATTAAAGCCCACGATAAAGGCAACATCGGTAATGGAGGTTTGCTTGTTATGGAGATAAATCTTCGCTGACTCTACGCGTTTTTGATTGATAAAGTCGATGACGCTTTGCCCTGTCTCCTGTTTGAACTTTCTGGATAGATGCGAAGGATTGGCATGGATGGAATCGGCGATTTCTTGCAAGGTCAAAGGGCTGTCTATATTTAATCGTATGTAATCAACCGCTTTTTTGACAAGCTCACTATACTGGAGAGTAGAATATTCCTTTACGAGATCACAATACTCATCCAGCATTACTTCGGCAAGTTTGTTTAAATAAGGCATATTTGGTGCCCGCTCAATTAAGATTGCATATTTATCGGAAATTTCATGAATATAGACAGGATGAACGCCTCCAAACCTAGCTGCTACGCGGCAGAGTGTGTTCAGTACCAAGATTAAATTTTTTGAAGCGCGAATTGGACTTTCAGGCACTCGGTTTTCTAAGTAAGTATCTTGGATATTAATTTTTATGTTTTCGATTTTGCGCTTATCGCCAGTCATGATGGCCTGCATGAACTCCTGTTCTTGACGATACGTCGTTTCAATGTTGTGTTTATTTTCATCGATAATTGTTTTAATCGATTCTTTGCTTTGCGTTGCGGGCGGCTCATCTGAAGTGATTAATTGTGCCTCAATGAAGGGATTTGAGCATAAATTGACCAGTAATTCACCAATACTATTACTAGCACTATTATGAACAACCGAAAGGGATTCATAAAATTCTTGTAAAGCCGTTCGTTCACTAATCGGTATTTTATTTTCTGAAATAATACTACTTAAAAAATCTGTTCCGGGAACACTTGATAAAAAAGGACCGACCATGATGAACCCATAGTAAGTTGCTTGATTCCAGATGCCTGCCGCAATATATTGAAGTCGAAAGCGATTGATATAGTAGTAAAAAGAATTTGCGGGATGTTGTTTAAGATAATCGTTCATTTGTCTAAAATCATTCTCGAAGTTTTGCAAGGCAGCCGGGATATTTTGTTTAACCTTCTGGATAAGGGCCGTATCTTCTTGGTTAACATATCTTACGTCTATCTTGCTAATGGAAAAGGCTATATGACAAATTTTATTTAAATCCTTTAGGCGTTTTTGTGGCAACATTTCATCATCTCTTTTGTTTTTTATTTAGTTTATCGTAAAAGATGCAATAATTATACTAGTATAAGCAAAAATGTGCGATTAATATTTGGGCTTCTATACTATACTAGGATTATCAATTTGTGAAAGAAAATACAAATCTATTTGCTCATTTTTTCACAAATATTATTTTAATAATATTATTTCCTAAGGAGAGTAAATCAATGAGAAAAATCGTAAACATCAATGATTCATGGAAATTTATTAAACAAGATGAAGTTAACGCTTACAATAAAAGCTTTGATGATACTAGCTGGGAAACTGTCAGTGTTCCGCATACTTGGAATGCGATTGATGGAGCGAATGGTTTCGATTTTCACAAAGGTGCTTGCTGGTACCGCAAGGAAGTAATGGTTGATACACTAGAGCAAGGAAACCGTGTGTACATTGAGTTCAACGGTTCTAACAGCATTACGGACGTATATGTAAACGGCCACCATATGGGACAGCACCGCGGCGGATATTCCACCTTCCGTTTCGATATCACAGATGTGGTTGAGTTTGGAAAATTAAACACAGTATCCGTAAAAGTAGATAACACAGTTGTGGAAGATGTATATCCGCAAATGGCTGACTTCACTTTCTATGGCGGTATGTACCGTGATGTTAACTTGGTTATCACAAACCATGTTCACTTTGACTTAATGGATTACGGTTCACAAGGTATTTATATCGTTCAAGATGAAGTAAACGAAGAGAAAGCGGCTTTGACGATTAAGTCCAAACTCGTCAACGATCTTGATACAGAAAAGAAAGTACGCCTTTGGGCAGACCTATTTGACGCTGAAGGCAATGTGGTTGCCTATGCAGCGAAAGATGTTGTTCTCGCAGCTGGCGAAAACAAAGAGGTGGAAATGCCTGCGGTCATTAAAAACCCGACTCTTTGGAACGGCAGAAAAAATGCTTACATGTATAGAGCAAACGTGAGCTTAACAAGCTTCAATGACACGATTGATGAAATTTCTATTCCATTTGGTGTGAGATACTTCGAAGTGGACCCAGACAAAGGATTCATCCTTAATGGACAGCCTTTACGCCTAAATGGTGTTTCTCGTCACCAAGATAGAAAAGACATGGGCTGGGCGATTACGAAGAAAGAACATAAGGAAGATATGGAATTAATCAAAGAGGTTGGCGCGACTTCTATCCGCCTGGCTCACTATCAGCATGACCAATACTTCTATGATCTCTGTGACCAAGAGGGTATGGTCGTATGGGCAGAAATTCCGTTCATTTCCATTATGTCTAAAACGGAACTAGAAGGAATCAACGCGAAACAGCAAATGATCGAGTTGATTAGACAAAACTTCAACCACCCATGCATTATGTTCTGGGGCGTGCAAAATGAGATCCAAATCGGCGGTAACCGTCCAGAAGTTAGAAAGTTAGTAAGAGAGCTAGCTGAATTAACGAAAAAAGAAGATCCAACACGCTTAACAACACAAGCAAACGTTATGTTTGTACCTGATAATGATGAGTATAACTATATGACAGATATTATTGGATACAATAAATATTATGGCTGGTACCAAGGGGAAGCAGAAGATTTTGGTCCTTGGATTGATGGGTACCATGCTACAAACCCTACTGTTCCTTTAGGTATTTCTGAATACGGTGCAGAAGGAATCATCGAATACCACACAGATGATGCAAAGGTGAAAGACTATACAGAAGAATATCATGCACTATACCACGAAAAAGTATGGAAGATCTTCTCTGAGCGCCCATTCCTATGGTCAACATATGTATGGAATATGTTTGACTTCGGTGCGAACATCCGTGATGAAGGCGGCGTAAAGGGAAGAAACAACAAAGGCTTAATCACTTATGACCGCAAAATTAAAAAGGATGCTTTCTTCATGTACAAAGCAAACTGGTCAGAAGAAAAAGTCCTTCACATCACAAGCAAACGCTATATTGACCGTGCGGATGAGGCAATCACTGTGAAGATCTATTCCAACTGTGATGAAGTAACGCTTTATGTGAACGGTACAGAAGTAGCGACACAAAAAGGCGAAGATAAAGTCTTCATCTTTGAAAATGTTGCGCTGCAGCCAGGCTTGAATGAAGTAAGAGCCGTATCTGGCGATGTAGAAGACACAGCATTCTTCAACAAAGTGGAAGAAGCTAATCCAAGCTATGTTCTTCCTGAGACAGAGGCTGGCGGAGTAGTAGATAACTGGTTCGAAATGCCTGAAGACATGGGCGAAGTTGAAATTGAAGAGTTGGAAATTACGGATGATGTTTACTCAACTCGCTGCACATTTGGGGAATTATTTGCGAACCCAGAAACAAAAGCCGTATTGCAAAAATATTTAAGTGGCTTCTCAGAAGAGCATCCAATGTATGGTATGGCAGAAGGCATGCAAATCGATATGCTGGCTAGCTTGTCACCAGAGATGTTCACAGAAAAATTAATGTATATGCTTAACAAAGACCTGACAAAAATTAAAAAAGCCTAATAGTAGCGTGCAAACTGTACGAACCTGATATACCTTATCGAAGAGCGGCTAGATTTCTGATCTAGTCGTTCTTTGGACAAATTTGAAAGATGGTGTAATTATGAAGTCAATCATGTTGTTTGGAGAAATGCTGTTACGTCTAACTCCCTCCAATCATCAATTATTCATTCAGGCCAGCCAATTGAACATGGTTTACGGCGGTTCTGAGGCAAATATCGCGGTTGCCTTAAGCAATTGGGGAGAAAAAACGTCATATGCTACATGCGTTCCGAACAATAACATCGGGTTGGCGGCGATTATGCAATTGCGTCAATTTGGGGTTAATACGGATTATGTGATTCAGCAGGGTCATAAGATGGGACTTTATTTTGTAGAGGAAGGACACTCCATCCGTCCGACAGAGGTCACCTATGACCGTCAAAATTCAGCATTTGTCGATGCTGTGCCAAGTGACTATCAGCTTGAGGAAATGCTTGAGCAAGCGAAGTGGCTGCATGTCAGCGGGATTAGCTTAGGCGTGAGCAAACAAGCCCGTGAAACAACGCTGGCGCTGGTGAAATTGGCCCGTCAAAAAGGAATCAAAGTCAGCTTTGATTTCAATTATCGCGCGAAATTATGGAGCATTGAAGAAGCTAGGGAGGCCTTCATTGAAATCCTGCCTTACGTAAATGTTTGCTTCGGAAGCTATATGGATGTTCTCACTCTTCGCCAAGAGAAAAGAACGGTAAAATCTTTTGATGAAAAGATTGAATTACTTAAAGAGCTTCAAAAGGAATATAACTTCGATCAAATCTTTACGACCGAACGCGAGATTCTTGATGATAATGTCCAGAACTTAAGCTGTGCGGTTATCGCAGGAACCGAGCATCATAAACTTGGACCAGTTAGAGTCAATGTTCTTGATCGAATCGGTACGGGTGATTCATTTGTTGCCGGAGCATTGTTCGGCCTCGCAAATAACTACAGTCTTCAAGAGACATTGGATTTTGCCTTATCATCATTTGCTTTGAAGCATACGATTGTAGGCGACTTCCAAGTTGCGAGTAAAGAAGCGGTTCAAGGATTCGATCTGAATGGTGAGAAGGTTATTATTAAACGATAAAGAAGACATCTGATGAAAGGAGTGTTAATCCAAAAAGGATGACACTCCTTTTCTTTTTTTTTGATTTGTGCCTGACTTGATATGCCATGTTTTTTTACTAATAATCCGTACCCTAAGTTCTTTCTAGACAATTTGTTAAAATCCTCACTATATTTGGCCATTAAAAAAACCGCACCTCCAATTGTTAAATGTGTCTAACAAGTAGGGTGCGGCACTGAAGGCACCGCTTCATACTAATGTATTGGCCCTCCATCTGAAGTGTCGATTCGTTAGCGTAATCTTATTCTCTTCTCTAGATAGACTATACCTGCAATGATGATTCCGCCGATACTCACAATATTCATCAGCATGATGGAACCGCCAAATCCGATGTTTGCATCTAAGGAAGGGGTAATTATTTCATTAATAATAAAAAATGTAAACAGAGCCACGGTAGGTAGATAGATTATGAAACCTACATATAGCCAAACTTTACTATCTTTTCTAGTTACAATATAAACACAAAAAAAGGAAAACAGGATGAAAATATAATCCCAGACAAACCCTACATAATTCACGGTTCCCACGTCCTATTTCTTTTAATTGGAACAAAAATTAATGAATGTATATTCAATTATATGTCATTGGAAAATTTATGGAATAGGTTGAAAGTCATGTCTTGTGACGCACAAAGTCGATATGAGCAATTACTGGCAGTTAGGAATTGTGCTAAGTGTTTACCGGCGACATTTTGTTATAGTAACGGATAAAAGATAAAGGATCCGAAGCCAAATAGGCTTCCTATCTTTTTTGATTATCTAGGCTAATTAACTGTTTAACAAGGGCGCTTTGAAGAATAAAATGTGGAAGAGCATCGATTATTGTCTGATTTTTTAGAATGTTAAATATTGTTATAAATGGGTGCATTAGTATAATGGTAGTTAGATGAAAAAGCCAAAAGGTGTGTCCAGATATGCTTCAACCGATTAAAGAAATGATAATTAAGAAGAATTTAGAAAGGGCCTTGAGGCCATATGGTATTCAGATTGTCCATTTCATCCCTGGGAGATTGAGAGTCAAGCTGCATGATTGGAAGAGCAGAGAAGGGCTCTTGGTCTCTTTGATAACCGATTTGCGAATGGATAAATCAGTAGCGTCTGTCCATTTTACAAAAGAAACTGGAACAGCGCTCATCCATTATGACCATTCCGCTGTTAATGAAGAGACTGTTCAAAGATGGGTCGAGCTGTTCAAAAAATACGCCTAGAAAGGGGGGGAGATGCTTATGTATAACACGCTTATGGGCATCGGGCTATCCTTGGCAGGGCCAAAGATGCTTTCTAAGATTCAAGACCAGAAGGTTCATGTTGTCCATGCCCTGCCTGGCAGGGTCAGGCTGAAATGCAGCCGCTGGAAGAATGAGAAGACCGCCAGCAATTTAGAATCCGTATTCAAGCAGATACCGCTAGTATCAAAGGCAGAAGCCTCCCCAATTACCGGGAGTTTGTTATTGGAATTTAAGCTGCAATCGCTCACGCAGGAACAATTTGACCAAATCGTCCAACAGGCCGTTCACACATCAGTGGCTACCTATCCGGAGCTTGAAAGTGATTTAATGGTCATTTTAAAAAATATCATTAATACAATTGATAATACGATGCGAAGACAGAGCGGCGGAAGGGTAGATATAGATGCGCTCCTGTCTGTTGTTCTTATTGTGAGCGGGATCTTAAGGATGCCGTCGAATCCAGCCTTCTCAAGCAGCCTGCTCTATTGGGCCTATACGATTATTACGAATAAAGGGAGTGGAAGAACCGATATATGAATGGAAATTACGCCATCCTGCATTCAACCCCAGGCAGAATCAGGCTATCTCTTAATATTGGCGGTCTAAAGCCTGCTGAAGCAGAAGCCAGGCTTAGAACCATCCCCGGCGTTTATTCTGCTGTCTATTCGGCCATCTCCAAGAACGTTGTTTTGCACTATGAGAACTCTAGGCTTCAAGGGAACTTATTGAGCTATCTATCTTCTCTATTTCCAGCATCCAAGGAGAGCGTAAGGATACAGGATAATGAAGTACCTCTTAAAAGCCAGATGAAGGACCTAGCCATTGTCCTTGGCGCTTGGCTCGCAGAAAAAACAATGGCTTTCACCGTTTTTCCTTTCACCATTCACCCTGTCATTACACCGGTAACACTCGCGACCTTGTACGCTTCGCGGCATATAATCAAAAATGGCCTCCGCACGTTTTGGAAACCCAATCCTGATACATTGACCACAGCGGCCCTTGTGGCATCCATCCTGAAAGGTACGCCGCAATCAGCTCTGGTGATTTATGCGATGTCCACGGCAAGTGAAATGCTGACAGCCTATACGATGAATCGGACGAGGGGATATGTGCGGGATATCATGGAGGTGGATACCTCACATGCCTGGCTTGTATCAGAAGATGACGGTGAAGTGAAGGTTAGGATTGAGGATGTTAGTGCAGGCAATGAAATCATGGTCTTCCAAGGGGAAAAGATTCCATTCGATGGCCGGGTGGCCTCCTTCTATGCTCAGGTGGATCAATCCTCCATAACAGGCGAGTATAACCCTGTCAATGTGTGCGAGGGTACATATGTTTATGCCGGCAGCATTGTGACTGAAGGCAAGCTGATGATTAAGGTAGAAAAAACCGGGGAGGACATGGCCGTCAATCGAATGATCAAGCTGATTGAGGAAGCCCAGAATAAACAGGCGCCCATCCAGACGATGACGGAAAAATTCACGAACCGGATGGTCCCGATTTCCTTTATTCTCGCTGGCGCCATCTATTTGGTTACAAAGGATTGGAACCGTGTATTGAACATGCTCGTGATTGATTATGTTTGCGGCGTGAAGCTTTCAACTGCGGCGGCGATTTCAGCTACAATCGGCAAGGCAGCCAAATCAGGCGTGCTCCTTAAGGGAGGACAGACAATTGAGACATTAGCAGCGGTTGATACCGTTGTGTTAGATAAGACTGGCACAATTACTGAAGGGAGTCCTGCGGTAACGGAGGTCACCCCGTTTCATCATTACACAGAAGAGGAAGTCCTGGGGCTTGCCGCATCAGCGGAAGAACATGCTTCCCATCCTTTGGCTGAAGCCATATTAAGAGAAACGATTGACAGAGGCATCTTCGTTCCTGCCCATCAGGATGAATCGGTGGAAATCCATACTGGAAAGGGGGTCTCCGTTTTAATTGACGGGGAGCATGTTCTTGTCGGCAGCCGCCGTTTCCTGGAAGAGCATGGGATATTTATTCAAAGCGACCAATCTGCCGGCATCTTTGTCAGCAAGGAGGGGGAATTGGTCGGAACGATCGATGTTCGGGATAAGATCCGCAAAGGAATGAACCGGTCCATTAATCAGCTTAGAAGGGATGGCGTTGATGAATGCATCATGCTGACCGGCGATCATGAGGACGCAGCAAAGGAAATAGCTAGCTTGACCGTGATTGATGATTATATAGCAGGGGCGATGCCAGAGGATAAGGCAGTGTTTATCCAGGAACTGAAGAAGGAAGAGGGCCGGACAATCATGATGGTCGGTGATGGAATTAATGACGCGCCTGCACTTGCTTATGCAGATATTGGGGTGACGCTCGGCGCGAAGAAGACAGATATCGCCATGGAGACGGCAGACATGGTAGTGCATTCGGATAATCCATTGCTTATATCGAGAACGGTCAGCCTCTCCAAGAAAACGATGAAAATCATCAGGCAAAATATCCTTGTGAGCCTCATTGTTAATACAGGTGCGATTGTTCTCGGTACACTTGGCTTCATTCGGCCGATTACGGGAGCCGCCATTCATAATGCTGCGACCATCGGTGTCGTGCTGAATAGCCTGAACCTCATTATGACAAGGAGGGAACCGAATGTCATACACTATCAAAATTCTCCACTCCATACCCGGAAGGATCCGATTATCCATTCCAGCACTGTCGAGAATCAGCCAGCCCTCAGCTATTAAGGGAGTCTTGCAGTCCATTAAAGGAATTGATGAGGTGAGAGTCGAGCCCATCATTAAGACGGTTCTGATTAAATACGATGCAACGAAAAGGCGTGTAACAGATATCCTGCAATACTTGACCATGTTCTTTCCGCAATCGAATCAAGAGCCGTCCATGCAGCTTTTCTCAACAAGGGAAGGCATTAAGAAGGATATTTGGCGCTCCATTCTTTCCGGCTCGCTTCTCTTGATTGCATTTTTACGGAAGAATATCAAAGCACATCCTGATATGTTTGACTACTTGGCCGTCATCTCGACATCCTATACGGTTTTATCGCACGGGGAAAATAAATTGCGGCATCCAGATGTCCTCACAGGACTGATATCAATCGTCTCGCTCGGGTCGCATAATATTCTCCAGCTCGCACTCGCCACATGGATTGTCAATCTTGTTGAGGTATTCAATGATATTAGGCGAAGCTCTCAAATTAACCCTGCAGCGGTTTAGGTAGAAAGGTCTTCTTTAGGACTTTTATATAAATTCATTCTAGGAGGAGTTAAATATGGCATTGAACAAAGACTTTTTAATGGGATTTCTATCAGGGACAGTAGTAGGTGCGGTGGGATACCGGGTGTATGAGCAAAACAACGGTCAATTGAGAAATCTCATCCAGCAATCTCCTCAAATCGGCCTCGCAGCGCCCCATGTTACACCGGAGCTGACTGTAGAGGACCTCGTTTCACAGAAAGAAAGGCTAGAAGACTTAATCGCGGAAAAGCAAGCAACAGGCAAGTAAGAGGGAAAAGGGATGCTGATGCATCCTTTTTTTATGGAATTAAGTCTAAAGCAGGAAGAGGGTTTTTACCGATTATCTAGAAACTAATATATAAGTATAAAGAAGGAGGATTCTGATGGGTTATTTGCGTTTGTTTGGTATAACACTTGCTCTCCAAGTTATGTACTATGTATTCATACTAGGAGATAAGGAGATGACGATATTGCATATGTTTGGCTTCTCTCTTGTTTTTACGATTTTTTGGGCACTATCGGATAAGCTATTCCCGCATAAAGCATAGTGATCTATCATAATGGCTTGTTTTAATGAAAGGACGTAAAACATACATATATTAAGGCTTTAGCGGGAAGCTTGGATGGGATAACTATAGGAGTGATAAAAAAGGAGTAAATGAATGGGGGGGGAATGAGTTAAGTGAGTCAACTTTTGAATACAGAAGAAGCGGTTAAACGGTGGGATGCCTATGCGGATACATATGCAAAAAATCATGGAAAGAATGGAGACCCTCATAAAGAGGTCTTTTTAAACCCTGCGTTCATTTCTTTAATGGGAGATATCAACAATAAAGATATATTAGACGCCGGCTGCGGGGAAGGCTATTTTAGCAGGATGCTAGCGGAGGCAGGTGCGAGAGTGACAGCTGTAGATTATTCAGCAAGAATGCTAGAAATCGCTCAAGCAAGAACGCTAAATGATTTGGGGATTGAGTTTAAACAAGGCAATTGTGAGAATCTGTACTTTTTCAAAAGCGGCAGCTTTGATTTAATCATATCTAATATGGTGATTCAGGACCTTGCCGATTATCAAAAGACATTTTCGGAAATGCATCGGCTGTTAGCAGTTGGCGGCAGTTTTATCTTCTCCATATTGCATCCTTGTTTTGTTACGCCGGAATGCGGATGGGAAAAAGCCGAGAATGGAGAAAAGCACTGGAATGTCGATAAATATTTTTATGAAGATGTGTATGAACAGGCCTTAGGCGAGAACGAGAAAATCCTATTATTCCATAGAACATTGACGAGCTATATAAACGCACTACTTCAAACAGGCTTTGTAATAGAAGGCATTGTGGAGCCGAAACCATCGCCTGAGATGCTGGGAAAATATCCGTCTTTTGAAGAAGATTTGAGATGTCCGGACTTTATTGTGTTTAAGCTGAGAAAATAAAATGATTAATTATAATGGACGAATAGTTGTTTCTTTTGAAAAAGTGAATAAAATAATCATATCGCAGCATATCAATTAAATGGTAAAATATAAAGGATAAAATTAACTGAAAATACATTATTTTTAGTTAATAATTTATAGAGGAGGCGTTCATTATGATAAATAAAGCAAATTCAAATATGGATGAATATAAGGGGATTACGACTAATTAACCTGTTGGTTAGCGTTTCCCTGAAATTTGAAAGGGGAAAATAATGAGTTCAAAAAAGGTGGAAATCGCAGAATTAACTGCAGAAAACTGGTACGACTGCTGTGAATTAGAAGTGGCAGCTGAACAAGCCGAGTATATTGAATCAAATGCGGTATCGATTGCTCAATCAAAGTATGAGCCTGCACTGAGACCATATGCGATTTATGCTGAAGGAAAAGTCGTTGGCTTTTTAATGTACAATTCTGTTCAAGAGGAACTGGATGGATATTGGATATATAGGATTATGATCGATAAGAGTTTCCAAGGCAAAGGTATTGGCAAGGCAGCAACGGAGTTAATGATTGCGGAGATGGCTAAATTGCCGAATGCGAAGAAAATTATTGTCGGCTATCACCCTGAAAATGCAGGAGCTCATCATTTATATGCTAGTTTGGGATTCATTGATCAGGGGCATCGGTTCGGCAAGGAAATGGCCGTCATAAAATATTTAACAGATTGATTGTGGAATAGACTTAAGGGGGATTGTACTTATACCTATGTATAAGGAGAAAGAGTTAGTTATACGTCCAATCAAAGAAGAAGATTTGTATTCATTATGGGAACTAACCTTTAAGGAGGATTCTCCTGAATGGAAAAAAAGGGGATGCCCCGTATTTTGAACATAAGTCATTATCCTATATGGAATACGTGAAAAAAAAGAATACGATAATCAATCAAGAAAACTGTTGGGCTATAGAAGTGGATGGGAAAATAATCGGTACTGTTAGTTACTATTGGGAGCATAAACCGTCAAAGTGGTTAGAAATGGGCATCGGCATCTATGACCCAGACTATTGGAGCGGGGGTTATGGGACGAGAGCATTAAAGCTTTGGATAGATCATTTGTTTAACACTTTACCGTGAGTGCGAGTAGGATTCACAACGTGGTCAGGCAATCACCGAATGATAAAAGTTGGAGAAAAATTAGGTATGCAAATGGAAGCGAGATTAAGGAAATGCCGTTTCTATAATAATCAGTATTATGATTCAATTAGAATGGGGTTATTGCGAGAGGAATGGGAAAACCAATTTTATAATTGATCTTTTCGCTTTGATTACGGCATGAATGTAAGTAAACTCCGGTGTAAAAGATCCTATGGGTTTATGAGGTGATCATTTGAAATATTGGCTGCTGTCTTTGGGGATTAGTATCACTGTAATTTTTGGCGGAGGTTTTTTAATTCGGTTTGTACGTGATGGAGATTTTTATATAGCAGAATTTATTGGAGGAATAGTAGGCATTACTCTAGTCATTATTAGCTTTCTGCTTAAAGGCTCAATGAAACCGGATAAATCCTTGAATGAATAGCTGGATTTGTTGCTGAAGACGAGACTATCAGTTGATAGTCTTTGTTTTTAGGCAGCATGTCTTGGGTTAGTTTCAGATTCTCATATGACTATCCCGCCTCAAAGTAAGAGGAAGGGGGAATAAATGAATGACTTCAATTACTTTCTTAGCCTCATCCAAGCCCTTTAGAATTCCCGCTGAAATCGAAGAATCCAATAACCGCCATCTAGTTAAACGAGGAGAGGATATGATCTTTTTCTCTGTTCATGAAATAGATGATTATTGGAAAGAGAAATTAGATGGCTTATTTTCAATGCCCTATGTTTATGAAGCAGAGGGTGTTGGAAACAGATTTTTTTTGACCTATATGGAAAAGTATATGGAATTAGGTGAGGTGATCGAAATGTACTATCTTCCGAGCCAAAATGATTTTGATGAATATAGAGAAAGATTGCTAGAGCATCCTGAACCGATTGAAATCAATATTGGGAAGCATACATACCAGACTATTTATGGGCTTTATCAATTAAATCCGAAAAAGTGGGTTGAGGAGCTTAGTCATCGGAATTATATTACGCCGTATGGAATAACCACTTTTGTAAACTATTAAATATTTAGTGCAGGGACGGGGATGCTGTGTTATTTGGACTATGGTTACTTATCGTATTCATTGTTATTTATGAACCTATTATCGGTTATTTTGGCTATCAGAGATTTAAACTTGCCGTTCAGGAAAAGGCAGATGCAAGGATAAAGTATTATCTGAATATCATGATTGGGCTTTGGCTTCCAACCCTTTTCATCTTCTTGTTAGTCTTTTTGACGAGAATCAATTTAGAAGATATCGGCATAGCTTTGCCAAGCATCCATACAGATACTTTAGGAACGGTCTTAACTTATTCTATATTGCTTATAGGGCTTCTGTATATATCCTTGATGGTCTATTATCTAGTTGGCTATCACGTTAGCGATAAAGTAAGAACGAAATTTATCAAAGCGAAAGAAAAAGAATTAAATGCTGCCTCGTATTCAGATATCCTCCCGGTAACCAATAAAGAAAAGAGATTATGGAATTACGTTTCACTAACAGCGGGAATCACTGAGGAAATCATCTATCGCGGGTTTTTGATTTTTGTCTTTTCTAATCTATTTCCCGGCTTGTCCATTTGGGCAGTGATTGTTCTTTCCTCCCTTTTGTTTGGCCTAGCTCATACCTATCAAGGAATCACCGGAGTCATACGAACAACGGTAGTGGGAATCATTTTCTCTTGCCTATACATAGGAATGGGTTCGATTATTCCGCTGATTATTATTCATTTCCTGATTGATTATGTATCCAAATTAGGGGATTCGAGTAAAGCAGAAAAATGACAAAAACGAGCTGAGAGAGGACTCTTAGCTCGTTTTTTATGAGGATAGATGCCTGGATTGGTGTATACATGCATCCTTTTCTCATAATTTGGCATTTCTTCGTCTAGTTAAATGATCCTAAAATAAATCATTCTGGAATCATGATCGGATTAGTTGCATTTTATTTTGTTACTGATTTGGAGTTAATACTTTTGCTTGGTCGTTGGAGGATTATAGCAGCAAGAAAAAATGAATGTCTGTGGTGAATGTAGATTATCAGAATGGTAGACAATTCTTGATATGGAGCATGAATTTATATCCGCTATTCATTTAGAATCATTAGGAACAGAACTTGTTTCTGATTTTATTTTACTATGTTTCTTAGAAACACTGACTCCAAATGAGCCGCTTATGACTAATAAAACGGATGCTAGGACAAACCCAGCTGCTAAAGGTGCATTTTCAGAAATCCAACCTGAAAACAACAGAGAAACTGGTACTGCCCCAAAAGATGCGAGGGCAACTATACTCATTGTTCTGCCTAGCCTATTCATGGGAACATTAGCTTGTATTTGGGAGGTCATGATTACACCTGATATACCATTTAATATCCCTACGATACATAAGGCAAGTAATACGACCCATAGTGAAGGAATGGCGATTAAAAATAAGATAACACCTTGAAATATTTCAAGGAAATAATAGGAACGAATGGTTTTATATTTGGTTTTTAATTTCGAAACAATGAACATTCCTATAATGGAACCTATTCCGAAAGCCGCCATAACAATCCCCAATTCGGAACTGCCTACACCTAAATCCCCCTTTGAATAGACGGGTAAAATAACCTGTAATGGCCCGACAACTGCAAACCCTCCTACTAAATCTACAAACAGTATTGTTCTAAGCCATTTAACACTCCACACCTGTTGGAAGCCTTCTGAGACGTCCTTAAGAATGGATGAACCCTTCATTTTAGGGGGTGCTTTTTTATTGATCTTAATGAATAAGCCTGTCAAAGAGGCGATTAGATAAGATAATGCATTGACAATGAAGATAACAATCACGCCGGAATAATCGATTAACAAACCGGCAAGGGGCGGACCTATAAACATGGATATCTGTGATATAGATTGTACCCCGGCATTCGCTCTTTCCAGATCCTTCTCTTCAACTATAGAAGGGACAATTGAATTGAAGGCTGGGTAGAAAAATCCGCTTGCCACGCCTGATAAAGAAAGCAAGATATAGAGGAACGGAAACGATAGGGAATCAAGCATTATACATACTACTAAGATTGTTGTGATCATAAAGCGGAATAAATCCGTTGCCCAGATAACTGGTTTAGCGTTTATACGATCAACCAATACTCCGCCTAAGAGTAAAACCAGGATACGGGGTCCCATTAAAAAAAACTGGGACAGAGCTATTTCCATTCCTCCGCCGCCCATTTTAAATATCAGATAAATGATAGCCATCTGTTTAAAGCCATCACCAATTGTTGATAACGATTGCCCGAAGAAAAACAAGGAAAAGTTTTTGTTTGAAAGCAAGGAATTCTTGAATATTTTCATGATTCTTCTTTATCCTCAGAGGTAGATTTTCTTTGAGAAGATAGATGAAAAAAGTAACTAAGTGAATAAAGTGCTACACCGTCTTCATTTTCTTGATTCAATCGCGATGCGTCTAATATTTCATTGATCGACGATAAATGTTCGTTGATTACATCCATTTCTTTTTTTAGTCAACCAAGCTTGTTGCTGGGAGATTCGCGCAAAAGGAATAACACCCTCATAATAATCAACGCTTTCAAGGAGATCTTGATAAGTTGCATGAAAAGTAGACTCATAGAGCATATGTTGATCTGCTTTAGATAATTCTAAAGAAGGTGATAATCGAAAAGAACGTGCTGCAGCAGTATATTTTTTTTCGACTATTGAACCCTTGACTTCTTCCTTTGTCAGTTGAATAATTCCGGCGTTCAAAAGCTCTTTAACATGAAAATGTACTTTTGGTGCCGATTCACCAAGCTCATCGGCAATTTGTTTATTACTCAGTTCTCCAGTTATTAAAACATTTAAAATACGTTGTCTTAATGGATGTGAAAGTGCATGTAGTTGCTCTGCTGTTTCTATGATCATTTCGTATTTTTTCATATTATTCATTCTCTCCCCCATCGTTTAATAGCGTAGCAACAGTAATTAACTAAATGATCAAAAGTAATTAAGTAATACTGCAATCATATTTTTGTCTCACCATCTATTTGGAAATGCTTCGACATCCGGCCCTGCGATTTACGTACACGTTCTCTGAATTTGTTCTTATCAAGAATTGCTTTTATTCTCAGACCTCCTCAAATGAATATAAAGGTGAAACGCAATGAAAAGATAAAATATAATTAATAAATTATTTATCGATAAATTATAATTTATCTGACTTCATTATATTCCGTCCTTTTTACAAATTCAATCAAAACTTACTTTTTTTACCTTGGAATTTATGAATATGGAAGGAGTAGACTTGCGCACATCTCGTTATAGATAATTGTCCTGTTTCTTTATGAGTTGTTAACAACGGCAATTACTCGATAAATGGACAGGCAGAATACCTAGATGTTAGGGGTAGAATGGGAAGATTCCGCGAATGGGTAGCTAGGTGTCCCTATATGGTGAGCGCATGAATCGGGTAGAGTTGAATAGGCTATTGGCGTGCCCCAAATATTGCACTTTTAAGCATGATCCCCTGAAAAACTGTTGGCATTCATCTATAAGGCCCGCTGCAACTTGCGTCACTTATCTTGCCTGATCCGCCGTAAACATAAACCATATTACGGTGGTTTAAGAGGTCGTGGGAGTGAAGCTGGACCTGTAGAGCAATGTACAATCACGAATTCCATATGGGTCTTATCATTAGAAAAAAGGATGCAATGGCCTATAGCCTCTGCATCCTTTTTCTATATTGGATTAAAAATCAATCGTATCCGGGTTCAATCCAGAACCGCCGAAGTATTCCATTTGATTGATGGTTTGCATATCTGCATCGGAGATTTCAAAGTCAAACACTTCTAGGTTATCCATGATGCGTGAAGGTGTGACAGACTTAGGAAGCGGGAGGGTGCCGTTTTGCATGCACCAGCGAATGCACAGATGGGCAACCGATTTATTGTATTTCTCAGCGATTGCCATTAACGTTTCATTGGATAGCATTTTGCCGGTGCCGAGCGGGCTCCATGCCTCGATGAGGATGCCGTTTTTCTCGCAATAACCGACAGTCTCCTCTTGCATTTGTCCAGGATGGTACTCAATCTGGTTCACCATTGGCTTCACTTCCGTCTCCATCAATGGCTCAAGATGTTTCGGCAAGAAATTAGATACCCCAATCGCGCGGATACGGCCTGCTTTATATAAATCGGTCATGGCGCGCCATGTTTCAAGATTAATGTGCGCCCAGTCTTCAAATTGGGTGGAATTAGCCGGCCAGTGAATCAAATAAAGATCGAGATAATCGGTGTCTAATTTCTCAAGCGTCTTCTCGAATGCTTGGAGCGTGCTTTCGTAGCCGCGGTCTGTGTTCCATACCTTGCTTGTGATAAAGAGCTCCGCGCGCGGGATGCCGGATTCGCGGATCGCTTTGCCGACGCTTTCTTCATTCCTATAGGCGGCCGCTGTATCAATATGGCGATAACCGGCTTCAATAGCTGTTTTCACGGCCGTTACAGCCGTCTCGCCATCCGGTGTCTGCCATGTGCCAAAGCCGATGCAAGGTATTTCAATGCCATTATGTAATCGTAAAGCAGATGTTTCTCTAACATGTAATCATCTCCTGTTTCTCTATTCATCTTAAGGAAGGATATGGCCGCTGCTCATATAGAGACGATACCATTCCTCACGGCTGAGCTCGATTTCGCTGCCTGTCACAATCTCTTTCATTCGCCCCTGGTTTGTCGTGCCGGCAATCATTTGGATGTTCGCCGGATGGCGTAAAATCCAAGCAGTCGCAATCGCGGTTGGCGTTGTATCGTATTTCTCAGCCAGCTCTGTGAGCGCAAGGTTCAATTCAGGGAATTTCTCCTGGTTGCCGATGAAGACGCCTTCAAAGAAACCGTACTGGAACGGCGACCAAGCCTGAATGGTCATATCGTTGAGCCTGCTATAATCCAGAACACTGCCATCGCGGTCGACCGCACCCTCTGTCTGCATATTGACTTCCATCCCGTTCGCAATCATGGCGGAGAATGGAAGGCTCAATTGAAGCTGGTTGACGAGGAGGGGCTGCTTCACAGCTTTTTTCATTAATTCAATTTGCATCGGCTTATGGTTGGAGACACCAAAATGACGCACTTTTCCGGAACTCTCCAAGACATCGAATGCCTCTGCCACTTCCTCTGGCTCTACCAAAGCATCCGGGCGGTGCAGGACGAGGACATCTAAGTATTCTGTGCCAAGTCGCTTTAGGATGTCATCAACAGACTTCAGGATATGCTCCTTTGATAAATCATACATCTTGCCCGGTATGATGCCGCATTTAGATTGCAGAACGACGTCTTCCCTTTGAACTCCCATGCTTTTTAATGCTGATCCAAACTTCGATTCACAGATTCCTTTGCCGTAAATGTCGGCATGGTCAAAGAAGTTCAGCCCGTTCTCAAGGCAAAAAGCGAGATATGAGGCTAATTGGCGGTCATCCATAGCATCAATTCTCATGCATCCAACCGCGATTGCGGGCACCATTAAATCGCTGCTGCCGAGGGTCAGTTCCTTCATGCTCATTCCTCCTAGCTGTTGTCTATTAGTATAGCCTGGCATATATGTCTGCAAGTTTACTAGCGGGCAGTCCATCCACTATGCCAAGAAAGGGTAAACAGACACCTGTATAGGGTGTGCATATTTATTTTACTATACATGAAGTGAATGCGCTTGCAGAAAGAAAGAGATCATTCACTGGGTTTTCTTGACGAGCGGGGTTTTTATATAAAGGATATGGGTACGAGGAAAAAGAACGAGAATGGAGGGATGCCTAAAATGTATTCTTTTAAAGAGACGGATCAGCGTCCATACCCGTTGCCGCGAAGACCATGGGTGATGACACAGGTTTGGAATGATTTGCTCTTCCTGCATTATTCAATTGATCCGGATCTGCTCCGTTCCCATGTACCGAGGGAGCTTGAAATTGATACATTTAAAGGAGAAGCCTGGATAAGCATCATTCCGTTGAAAATAACGGGGAGCAGGGTACGAAAGACTCCGGCTCTGCCTGTCCTTAGTTCCTATATAGAACTGAATGTTCGGACATATGTTGTCTACAAAGGGGTGCCGGGCATTTACTTCTTCAGCCTTGATGCCAATAGCCTCGCTAATGTATTGGGGGCAAGGGGTGTTACAGCTCTTCCATATAAATTAGCTGTCATGCAATTCAAGCAGAAAGATAATGAGTTTTATATGAAGAGTGAGCGGGTCGGCGCACAAGATGCCTATCAATTTGAGGTCAGCTATGTGCGGGAGGAAAAAATGACAGAGACGGATCAGGATACACTAGATTTCTGGCTGCTCGAGAGATATTGCATGTACAGCTACTACGGGAAATATATCCTTAGAGGGGATATCCACCATGATGCCTGGAAAGTATCAGGCGTGAGCGCAACGATACACAAGAATACGATGCTGTCTTTTCTGCCTGATGAACAGACTTTAAGCGAACCTCGCCTAATGCATTACGCACGAATGAAGCGATTCCTTTTTTACCCGCTGAAAAAGGTTGGGGAAGCACTATGAGGATGATCTGTTCTTTGCCCATATGGGGTCGGGAGTTAATCCTGATAAATCGTTTGGCGGAAGGATTCAATCGTGTAAGCATTCCAATTGACCCATGCACTCACATAAGGGTCTAGAGATTAGTAGAACAAAACGGCTGAACAAAAAAAACCTAAAAGGTGCTTGCGAATCAGCCGTTTTTTCAACATCAGCTATGGGATTTTACTTTCAGCTCATCCCCCTTTATAGAAAACAGGAGGGACTCATACACTTCATGAGCGATTGCTTGATAACCTGATTCTGTCGGATGAATTCCATCATCGCTGATGAAGACAGAGAAATCACCTGCTTTTTTCATGGCCGTCCTGATATCAATAAGCCTTACGCCAATTTCCTCTGCTGTTTTCTTCAAAGCGCGATTATACATGCCATGCCAGTGCTCAATACCGCCAACCTTGCAGATCCATTCGCTGACTTTAGAGCTGTATAGCTTGGCGGTGTATTCATAATATCTCACCGGATCGAGCGGAGGCAGGGTGAGCAGGATGAGGGTGATGCCTTCTTCCCTTAGTCGTGAAATGATGGTTTTGAGATTATCGATATACAGATTGAGTGGTACGGTTGCCGTATGGGTATCCCGAGGAGCCTCAGCCACCTCGGCCCAGCTGAAGTTGCAGTCGTTGCCGCCAATGCCGATCAAGACGATGGATGGCTTCTCCTGAAGAACATCCTTCTCTAGTCTTTTTAACAAATGCTCCGAATTATCATTAAAGACACCTTTATTTACGATTTGTACCGATTGGCTGGAATCCGTCTCTTTCTGTCCAAATAGTTCTTGGAGAATGGCCGGATAATTCTTTTTCACGATACGAAGTCGTCCCTTTATATACGTTACTCCGCGAGTCAAGCTATCACCGAAACAAATAATTTTCATGGTAGAGACATCCTTTGCTTTAATCTTTATATATTTATTTTATCAGTATCCTGTGAATTTTTATAATAAATAGACAGCGAAAGTAAATTTTGAATTAAAATATCTTGACTCCAAGATAAATGCGTATTATAGTTAGCTATATAAATAACCAAAGGGATAAACGAATAAAGGGTTCTTTTATTCTAAAATACCTCGAATTCGAGGTAAAAACAAAGGGGAGAATAAAAATGACAAAATACACGGTAGACAATTCACATTCACACATCGGTTTCCAAGTGAAACATATGATGGTATCCAAGGTAAAAGGAAGCTTCGAAAGCTATACGGCTGAAGTGGAAGCAGCAGACCTTTCCGATTTAACAACAGCGAAGATCGGCTTCACCATTGATGTCGCAAGCATCAATACGAAAAGCGAGGACCGTGACAACCATTTGAAATCACCGGACTTCTTTGATGCAGAGAAATACGGGGAAATCACCTTCCAGTCCACATCTGTAACAGGATCAGGAACTAATTATGAAGTGACAGGGGACCTTACCATCAAAGGCGTGACAAAGCCAGTTACATTTGATGTCACGTACAATGGTAAAGGAAAAAACCCTTGGGGCGTGGAAGTATACGGCTTTGAAGGCGAAGCAACGATCAACCGGGAGGATTTCGGGTTAACGTGGAATGCAGCGCTTGAAACAGGCGGCGTATTAGTCGGTAAAGAAATCAAAATCGATGTCGAGCTTGAAGTGAATCCGCAGGCGTAATAGGAAATATGAAAGAGGGCTGTCCGCGACGGACGGCCCTTTTTGGACTTATTTCTTATGGTTTGCAATCGTGTTGACTAACGGTTCCAGCCAGTCATCTATATGACTGAAGCTGAAGCCATGCTTAACCGCTTTTTCATTCGTCACATACCAGGAGTCCGGGATGGCATAGGGGGAGCGAATTTCATCATTCCCGAGCAGAGATATTCTTGCCCTTTCGCCAGTCGCCTTTTCGATTAGCTGAATGAGCTTTGCCAAGGAGATTTTTCCGTTAGCCGTGGCATTGACCGGACCTTCGATATCGGTCATTGCGGCCCATTTCAGGAATTCAGCCGCCTCCGTCGCTTGGATGAAGGACATTTCTGCCTCCATATTGACAAACCCGATGGGCTCTCTATCGGCAATGCGCTCAATATGGAAATGCAAACGACGTGTATAATCATCTTCACCCATCACAATTGGAAAGCGGACAGCGACAACAGGAAACTTGGCATATTTAAAGAAAACGGCCTCTGCCTGACGCTTTCCTTCCCCATAAGTGAAATCTAGCTTGTCACCCATGAGAATCTCGTGATGATACGGATCAAAATCTTCCTCACTCTTTTCTTTCCCATCTATCTCATAGGTTGATAGAGTGGAGGTGAATACAAGCTTATTGATTTTGCCGTTAAAAATCTCACAAAACTCGTGTGCCTCCTTTGGAGAATAGCAAATATTATCATAGACGATATCAAAGCGGCGGCCTTCAACAGCTTGGGCCAATTCTTCCTTTTTGGAGCGGTCGGCAATCAGGTGCTCGACTCTATTCCCAAAAGGGTTGCCTGATTGACCCCTTGTCAAAATGGTCACCTTGTTTCCGTCTTCCATTAAGAGCTCTGCTAATTTACGGCCGAAGAAACGCGTGCCGCCAAGCACGAGAATATTTTTCATTGGGCTGTCACCTCTCTTATGTTTTGAAGCTGCCTATCCTTCTTATTTACCCGTTCCCGTATAGACATAACTATTGATGCTGAAAAGATACTGGTCTTTCCTCGCCAAATCCTCCATGTCATGCTTGAAGGTTAAATAGTCGTTTTCTGAAATGAAGCCTTTCATGATCATATCTTGAAAATCCTGCACGCGGTTATAGCCGAAATACCCTGATTTGTATGTTGTTTCGATTAAAACAAAGGAATCCATGCTGCCGGAGAACAGTCCTGTACGGTTGATGTATTTCCAAAGTCTTCTTCCAATCCACCCATCACTATCATCCATCCAAGCCTGTTCCCAATCGCTGTAGGCTTGGACGATCTTTCTGACTAAAGCTTTATTGCTTCCGTCAAATACTTGGGTGTCGAAGTCATAATGAGCCATGATGATTTGACCGCCTGGTTTTAAGACCCGATGAATTTCTTTGAGAAGGCTTGCCTTATCGACAATGCATTCCAGTACATCCTTTGAGAAAACAAGGTCAAAGGTATGATCTTCAAAAGGGAGCTTCTTGGCCAAATCACCGGTCATAAACGTATAACGCTCATCCTTTTTTGTTGCGTCATTGGCTTGGGCAATGCAGGTATCCATCTTATCCAAGCCGACGAGCTTCACATCTCCCTCAACGAGTTCACCCAGTTGAATCAACTGATGGCCATAGCCGCATCCTATGTCTAATATGGCAGTAACTTGATTAAATTCGACTTTTGATAATAGAAATTCGGTTAAATGATTGTAAGACATTGTTTTCACTCCTAGTTATGAAGGATTGGGGAGATTTTCATAAACGTTATCAGAAGATAAATCTACCATTGATGTAATTTTACAGGGAAATTATGTAAAGGGGAATCCAGTTTACTAAAACACCCGGAAATTATAGAGCGATGATATGTAAGGGATTTATTGTTCTATCAAACTGATCAAATCAACTTTCAATAAAATTCAAGGGAAACACCCCGCATTTGCCGAATGTAATACCAATAAAAGGGGGCAGTGTGATGAAGATTAATAAGTTTGTCATGCCTGAGGTGATTTTTGGGCATGGGGCGATTTATCAAGTCGGCGAGAGCTGTTCGAGACTCGGTGCCAAACGGGTGCTCATTGTGAGCGATAAGGGCGTGCTCCATGCCGGCTGGCTTGATATTGTCTTGGACAGCTGCCAGAAAGCGGGCTTGAGAACCAGCGTTTTCTTTGACTTGACGACAAATCCAAAGGATTATGAGGTGGAGGCAGGAAGCAGGGTCTATGTTGAGAACGAGTGTGATGCAGTCATAGGTGTTGGCGGCGGAAGTGCGATTGATACGGCGAAAGCGATTGCTGTTCTCGTCACGAATGGGGGGAGCATCCATGATTTCGAAGGAGTCGATCAAATTATGGAGCCTTTGCCTCCACTTGTCATGATTTCGACGACTGCTGGCTCTGGCTCAGAGGTGTCCCAGTTTTCTGTCATTGTTGATTCCGAGCGGAAGAAAAAGATGACCATCGTCTCGAAGTCTCTTGTCCCTGATATCGCCATCATCGACCCTCATACACTCACCACGAAAAGTCCGCAATTGACGGCATCTACCGGATTGGACGTTCTGACACATGCCATTGAAGCCTATGTCAGCATTGCCGCCACGCCTCTGACTGATGTACAAGCGAAGAACGCCATTTATCTGACGGCCAATTACCTGCGTCCTTCTGTTGCCTCTACCATGAATGAAGAAGCAAAAGCCCAAATGGCCATGGCAAGCCTGCAGGCAGGTCTCGCTTTTTCGAATGCGATATTAGGGGCGGTCCATGCGATGTCTCATGCGATAGGGGGCCGTTTCCCGCTTTTTCATGGAGAGGTGAATGCGGCTTTGCTTCCATATGTAATGGAATTTAATTTTCTGGCGGTCCCGCAAAAATACAAAGAAATCGCCGGGCTATGCGGAATCGCAACAGAGGGCCTTACACAGGTGGAAGCAGGGGAGAAAGCGATTGAGTTTGTCAAAAAGCTCTCACTTGATATCGGGGCACCTCAGCGATTATCGGACATGGGATGGAATGGCGACATGATTGAGGAGATGAGCCAAATCGCGCTTGAGGACGCCTGCATGATCACGAACCCGCGCGATATTACCCTGCAGGATGTGAAGTACTTGTTTCAGCGGGCCTTATAAGGAGTGATTCAGATGGTTGAGAGACAGATGATGATTGAGCGGCTGACAGGCGTGCAGTCTTCAAAGCGGAGTTATTATACAGAACTGAAAAACACGGTCGCTGAGTTGCAAAAGAAAAATATGCAGCTCGAAATTATTCATGAAGTGATGAAGAACTTAAATGTAGAAATGTCCATGGATGATATGCTGAAAAATATTATGGACAAGCTTATAACTATTTTTCCTTTTGACCGAATCAGCCTTTCAATTCGAAATGGGGATGAGCTAATCCTTTCAAATGTGTACCCGAAGAAACTTGGCTATCTGCCCCGGAATGTGACCTTAAGCAAGGAACACTCTTTATATTGGAAGGTAATCGAGAAGGGAAAAATGCATTTTCACATGGTTCCTCCAGATGCAGTCAAAGATGAATATATCGAGAATCAAATTTTCAGAGGAAATGGGATTCAGAGCGCTCTTCTTTTCCCCCTTCATAGCAAGGGGATGATCACCGGGATTGTAAGCATCGGCAGCTTAGGGATCCTAAGCTATGATGAATCAGACCTTGCTTTTCTGCAGCAATTAGCGGACCAGTTTGCTGTCTGCCTGGAAAATGTCCGACTGTATAATGAAGTATTAAACAGCAAGAAGGAATGGGAGGATACCTTTCGTGCTGTTGTCGATATGATTTTTGTGGTGGATTTAGAAGGGGACATCGTCAAGGTGAATGAACAGGCAATCCAGTCCTTTCGCCCGCATGGCAATCGGCTCGTTGGCATGAGTATAGATGATGTGTTCCATCAAGCAAAAGACATCTCAGAGCTCTTGAGCGAATGCCTTCAGACAAAGAAGGCATGCCATCGTGAAATCCGCCTGTCTGATCACCGGATTTTTGAAACCTTCTCCAATCCGGTCTTTAATGAAGAACATCAAATGTATGGCTTTATTCTTTATATGAAGGATGTGTCAGAGAAAAAGCGCATTGAATCTCAGCTGATCCATTCAGGTAAACTCGCCGCCATTGGCGAACTTGCGGCAGGTGTCGCTCATGAGCTCAACAATCCGCTGACGGCGATTCTCGGAAACTCGCAGCTCCTTGTAAGGGATGCTAAGCTCGAACCTGCCGCTCATAATCTATTAATCGGCATCACGAATTGCGGGAAGCGATGCAAGAATATCGTCCAGAACCTCCTCACTTTCTCCAGGCAGGAGGAGTACCTCTTCCAGGAATGCTCATTGAATGAGGCGGTTGATCAAATAGTGAGCCTGGTAGGCTACCAGATTGAAATGCAAAACATCACGGTTGCTGTAAAGAAGGATGAATCGCTGCCAAGGATTAACGGCAGCCTGCAGCAATTAGGGCAAATCGTGCTCAATTTCGTGCTGAATGCCAAGGATGCACTTGATACTACGGTCCGGGAGAAAAAAATCATGATTGAAACGAGCCACGATCCTGAATGGGTGCAACTGACCGTATCTGATACCGGGAGCGGCATAAGTTCGAATCATCAATTGGGGATTTTTCATCCTTTTTTCACAACGAAGCCGGCCGGCCAAGGAACGGGGCTTGGTTTATCCGTCAGCCTTGGCATCGCCCAGGCACATGGAGGTATCATTGAAATGACCAGCATGGAAGGCGAAGGAAGTTCTTTCATGCTGAGATTGCCGAACATTCACGTGGAGAGGAGAGAGCAATGAAAGAGGTATTAATCATTGATGATGAGCCGGAGATCAGACATTTCTTATCCTATTTATTATCCCAAAAGGGGTATCGAGTGACGCTTTGCAAGAGCGGGAGAGACTTCGAGCAATTGCTGCCTGAGCTGACAGCTGACTTGGCGATGATTGATGTAAAGCTGCCTGATGCCAGCGGCCTAGATATCCTGAAACAGCTTAAGCAAGCGATGCCACACTGCATAACGATTATCATGACCGGCTACAGTACGGTCAAAACCGCCGTAGAAGCCATCAAGCTTGGGGCCAATGATTATATTGAGAAACCCTTTGACAGCATTGATGAATTAGAGGCATTGCTGGATCATTTATTGAATCATCATCGTATGCCTTACGGTCATGAAATTCATCTTCTCGCTGATGAGCTCGGATTGATGGTCGGAGAAAGCAAGGAAATGCATCAGCTGCTTACATTGGCGTATAAGATTGCCGGCAAGAACATCAATGTGCTGATTGAAGGGGAAACGGGGAGCGGGAAAGATATTTTGGCCAAGTTCATCCATCATGCGAGTCATCGCTCGAAATATCCTTTCATAGCCATAAACTGCGGAGCTTTATCGGAGACCTTATTGGAGAGCGAATTATTTGGGCATGAAAAAGGGGCGTTCACGGGCGCTTATAAGGAACGCAAGGGTGTATTTGAAATTGCTGATAAAGGGACGCTGTTTTTGGATGAAATCGCAGAAGCCTCTCCATCGACGCAGGTAAAGCTCCTTCGCACAATCGAAACAGGCGAGTATATGAGAATAGGGGATGAAGCACTCAGAAGAACGAACACACGCATCATTGCTGCTTCCCATGCGGATTTGGCTGCGGCAGTCAAAGAAAACACCTTCAGGGAAGATTTGCTCTATCGGCTGGATGTTGTCAAGCTGACGATTCCTCCTCTTAGGGAGAGAAAGCAGGATATCCCGCTATTTTTGAATCATTTTCTAAAGATGCATAACGCCTCCCTGTCGTTCTCAGATGAGGCAATCGAACAGCTGATGAAATACGCTTGGCCGGGGAATATTCGCGAGCTTTTGAATGTTATCAAACGGGCTGTCACATTAGCCGAGGATGAGACTGTTACGATAACGCCGCATTACTTGCCAGAGAAAATACACGTTTACTCACCAGTCTCGGCAGAATCACCTGCAGATACAGGCGAGGCCTCCGTTTTGGAACCCTATTTGGAACAATGGACAGAAGAAATGCTCCGCTTATGGAAGAATGAACGGGAAATCATCCTCGATGATGTTCTTTTGCATGTGAAAGAGCTTGAAGTGGAAGTGGGGAAGGCGTTGGTCACGAAAACCATCAAAGAAACAATGGGCAATCGAAAAGCCGCAGCAGAGAAATTGAAAATCTCCACTCGCCAGCTTAGGTATTTGTTGAGTGAAAAAAACTAGGGTGCTGTCTTATGGCAGCACCCTAGTGAATCTATTAAACTACTAATTTTACATGGTAAGAACGATACGACCGTTGATTTGGCCTTTTTCCATTTTATCAAACACTTCATTGACTGAATCCATTGGGGCGGATTCAATGATGGTCCTCACTTTGCCTTGAGCAGCAAAATCAAGCGCCTCCTGCATATCTTTTCGTGTTCCGACGATCGAACCTCTTACTGTTACGCCGTTCAAAACCGTGTTAAAAATCGGAATCGGCAGGTCATCATTAGGCAATCCGACCACTACGAGTGTTCCGCCGCGCTTGACGGATTGATAGGCTTGTTCGAATGCTGCTTTGGTTACCGCGACGCTGACGGCCGCTTGCACACCGCCCACTTGCTCCATGATTGTCTGGGCAGGATCGACCGTTTTACCGTTTATCGTGATATCTGCGCCTAAACGTTTGGCCAGCTCCAGCTTTTCATCGGCAATATCAACCGCTACGACATTAAAGCCCATCGCCTTTGCGTATTGAAGCGCCACATGTCCGAGTCCGCCTATCCCATAGATGGCGACCCAATCGCCAGGCTTCGCTTCGGAGACTTTCAATGCTTTATAGGTCGTAACACCCGCACAAAGAATCGGGGCAACTTCAACAGGATCTAAACCATCTGGAATTTTGGCCACATACGCCGCAGGCGCCTTGCAATATTCCGCATATCCCCCGTCGACTGAATACCCGCCATTCAATTGGTCTGGACATAAGGTTTCCCTGCCAGTCAGGCAATACTCGCATTCCCCGCAGGCTGAATACAGCCAAGGAATACCGACTCGGTCACCGACTTTGACGGATGTGACCCCATCTGCCACCTCTTCCACGATGCCGACTCCTTCATGCCCCGGAATTAATGGAAGTTTCGGTTTCACTGGCCAGTCTCCATGGGCCGCATGCAGATCTGTATGACATACCCCGCATGCTTCAATCTTTACTAATACTTCTCCAAATTCAAGCGTCGGTTTTGGGACTTCTTTAATTTCTAGTTTATGATTGAATTCATTCACGACAGCAGCTTTCATTCCGATCATTCCTCCTAAAAGTAGATTTCACCTTTATATGTT
>Ga0139316_10001_pt1 | contig 54672 bp, 62 predicted proteins | sample In4P11_FD_99382 | JGI IMG/M metagenome (GOLD analysis project Ga0139316, IMG submission 99382) | reverse complement strand
GATCCCCTGGGTATCCTTTTCTCCGAAACGGCCCCCTCTCCTCCAGCACCTCATCCCGAAAACTCAACCTCACACCGAACCCCTGGCTCCCCACCGCCTCGAATTCAAAATGGGGGATGATGCCCTTCTCCTGGCACAGCTCGTGGAACTGCTTCACGTGCTCGGTGGTGCGTGGTTTGCCCAGGGGTACGGCTACGGCGGGGGCGAAGTGTGAGAGCCCATTGCTGGAGCTGGTGCTGGAGGAAGCAGGACGGCTGTGGATTTGGGAGTGCGAGGGCCGGAGTTGCGCTTCTAGGAGCGCTTGCTCGTGGTGCTGGCGCTCGAACTCTTCGATGCTGAGGACGTTGGGGAGGGGGGACGGCTGTGATCCACATGTTTGCGTGAGGGAGGCTGTGGGCTCGGTGACAGCGACTGAAGACATGTTGGGCGGTTCTTGTGAGGAGTTTGGGGTGAAGAAGGCTGCTTTGGGCGTTTCGTAGGGTGCTATGAGGGATTGGAGGAGATCCATGATTGCTTGCTGCAGGTGGAGGCTGGGAGGCGGCAGTTGTTACTGTGAATGAAAGGACGCGATTGGAAGGGAAGCGGTAGGATGTTTGACCTGAATCAGGTCTTGTTTGCTGGCTCACATTTTCATGGTTGGAGATTGCCCTGTGAACAAACAAGTGAAGTTGATGGCGGTGGGTCCCTGCACGTGACCATGTCGTTTTCACTCTCTTCCAGAAGTAATCATTGAGCCGAGTGTTCTTCGCGATCAAAAGCAACAGGGACCACAGCTTAACAAGTGGGCGGTATATCGAGCATGTTGTAAGTAAGACATTAGATATTGTTCTAGCTCTCCATATATGACCCTCATCTACCACACGGTCTTCTATCATCCGCGCAGATCTAGATCGTCTCTAACCCTCTAAGAGTTTGTTGCTGGCTAACAATATCTTCACAGTCTTCATCTAGACTTGACGTGGTAGCTTCTCGTCTACCTCTCCTCCACATTCGACTCGCCCATCTGCTGATCAAGTCCACCGTGATATGGACCAGATCCCTCAAGGTGCGGTGGCGCCGGTGACAAGGGGCCCATTGGCGCCATCGTGCGGTACACTGGATACTGAGGAGATGCGGCGTACGGGCTGTAACAAACGGTTAACAGTCAGCGAAGCTTCGGTAAAGCGGCACAAGCAAACGACGGAGGAAACCGGCGTCCAGCGATGCTCTCCCCCGGCGATGTTAATGAGCTGAGCTGAATGAAGATGAGTAGCGAGCAAGGCAGGCAAGTTAGATCAGCGCAAGGCGACGCAGAAAGCACATGAATGCAGCAAGCAGGGGCTCGCAAAAGGCAGTAGCAGTAGCAGTAGCGTCAAAAGCATAGAAGAATCCGAAAAAGCCCGTCCACCTGACTGGACTAACTAGCTACAATTTGAATGAACCTCCCCCAATTGAGACCGGCAGGCAGCCATGTGGCGCCACCACTTGTTGTACAGGAACAAGATTTTCTCTAAGCCATCGGTATAGAGCAGACAGAAAGGAGTGAACCATGGTGGTTGAGAAAACCGCAACTTTTAGAAGAAGAGAAAGACCGCCGTCGTATGCAAAGAAGGGGCATCATGTTGGTGTGAGAGAGTCGTTACATGGCATGCAGTTAAGGATGGGGAAACCGTTGAACAGCCTGAACGCTTGAGAACCTTGAATGCTCGATGTGTTGACTCCGCTGTGAAACTCAATCTTATGAAAGCGCTTACTACAAGGGTATTAGCCGTGTCCAAATATTAAGACGTTGCTCAATGTGCGCGACGTACCTTCATCGGGGCAAAATTGCCGTAAGGGTGCTGAGGGGGCATACCCATGGACGGGTAGACTGGTGGTGGCGGAGCCGGTCGGTAAGGAGTGCCAGCTGGGCCAGAGTTGTTCTGGCTGCGTCCCCAGCTGAGTCGGACGCGGGAGTTGCCAATAGGATAGCCCTGCATCTGGTTGATTGCCATTTCAGCGGCGTGCCTTTGCACGAACTGCACGAAGCCGCAGCCCTTGCCAGGCGGGATCTTGACGTAGGTGATTTCTCCGAAGCCTTGAAAGAAGGAGCGCAACTCATCCTCGGTAACATAGCCTGAGAGACCTCCGACGAACACGGTGGTGTTGTTCGGATCGGTGAACTGGTTCATGGGTTGCGGTGCACCGTAGTAGCCCATCGGAGGAGCACCCATGCCGTACATGCCGATCGGAGCGCCGCCTGGCATGCCGCCGCCCATGCCACCTTGTCCACCGGGACCACCGCTCTTGTTCTTCGGAGTGGCAGTGGAAATGCGCATCGGACGGTTGCCGCAGTAGACACCTTGCATCTCGGTCAAGGCACGCTGCTGGTCAGCCTCATCCGAGAAGCGGACGAAGCCGTAGCCACGTGACAATCCGCTGATGGGATCCGACATGATCTTGGCGGACTTGCAAGAAGCATACTTGCTCTGGAACAGAGAAACCAAAACGTATTCGTTGACCTCTGGCCCGAGATCGCCGACGAAGATGGAGTACTCCGGACCACGGTCATCACGGCTGTTGCACATGACTGATCAGCATCGGCAGGAATACGCGATTTTATATAAACTTACCTCCGGTCAGCCAAGCCACCACCAGACGCCCAGTTTAGTTTGAAAGGACGGTTGGAGTTGGGGATCATTTGGCCGTTGAGTTGGAGTGCTTTCTGGGCTGCCTCTGGGGTAGAAAAGTCGACAAAACAGTATCCAGCATTGCTCCTTCCAGCTCTGTTAGTATGCAATGCACGGTCCCTTGTCACGCGGGTCCGACGTACCCAGAGAATTTGTCACGAATCATCTTGACATTCACCTGCTCGCCCATGCCAAACCAGACACTGCGAACGAAGTTCTCGTCAATCCATGGCTCAAGTTCACCCATCCTGCGAAGTATTTGTTAGTATTACTGTGTTTCGAATGGCCCTGCATACCGTCCACAGAACGAATCAGGGGATTTTTGATCCGGCGCAACCAGCCAGACGCTGTCTCTTAACATACCAAAGAGTTGTCTTGGCATCACCACCTTGCTGCGGGCCAGGGCCGCCACCTGGGGCACCCATGTTTCCTCCTGGGAACTGCCCAGCAGCGCTCTCAATGGGCTGACCCATCTGACCTTGTTGTTGTTGTGCGCCTGGCGCACCCGGCGCTCCACCGTCCTCAACGCCCTGCTGGGGGAAGGAATCGTAGTTTTGGAAACTCATTGCTGCTGTGTTCGTGTAAACGATGACTGTCGCAACTGCAAATAGTCTATTGTCGCTCGAAGTGAGGAGTGATGGAGTTACGAAGAAGTCGAGATTCGGCTGTTAGTGCCTAGAGTTCGTACCGTTTGTGTCAGCAAGGATGCCAGCGATGGTATTACAAGCTGCAGGTGTGACGAGAGACTCACAGCTGTCAAAAAGACTAATTGTGAGGTATTGTCGAATGTGAAAAGTCCGCTGATGTGTATGATGCAACCCCCAATGCCGAAGCTGGCTCGTGTATCGAAGCAGTGCTAAAGGACTGAGTTGACGAAGGCGTAAGAATTGGCTTGCTCGATCAAGGCAGAATATCCAGACTAAGACTGATTGACGACCAACTCCAGTACGCGCAGGATCCTCGTCAATGAACGACCGGTGTGGTATCGGAAGGTCACTCGCGAAGCTGTGAGAAACTCGTGAGCAAGGTAACAATCACAAATCACACGCGCAATCGTGCCATGTGATACGAAAGGAGAAGCTGCGCTCAAAAATCACGCTGAGCTAGTCGGCGTACTGCACCCCAAGCGATGGTTTGCGCCGTTGCACAACCATGCGAGAGAGCCGGTAGCCGAGGGAATCCTTTGCGGTCGTGACAGTCGCAAAGGCTTTCTGTCCCAGCTGAAGTATGCGCATGCCAGATGGCTGTCGTCGCGATGCGTGCTTCGGACAGGCTTCTCGCTGATTGTGTCGAGCGACCACCGGTTACCTTGCGCAAGACCGAGGGAGAAGAAAATTTGGAGATAGACGTACCAGACTACGAAGCAGAGCGGCAATGCAGAAAGTCGACGTGCACCCCCAAGACAAGCAGGAAACGCAACGCAAGGAAGACGAATGTCGACACAAGAAAGATGCTGGGGTGTGGATGGATGTGGGTGGGAGAAGCGGATCAGAGGAGGGGTGGGTGGATAATCCTAAATGGGGGCTGGTCATGTGATCCCTTAGTTCGCCATCAATCGGTATGGACACAGCTAGCGCTTTAGCGAGCCTTGAGGTAGTTATCCACGCTTTCTTCAAACGAACCAAAGAACATGCAGGAAGTGGTGGTTCAGCAAGCAGAGGAGAACCAAATTTTCTCCAGCCTCAGCCGGAAGGAATCCCCGAGCGCGGCTTCATGCGGCTTTTTACTGAACAATCACCCATGGCACGGGAACTGCACGGGAGCTGCGTCACCTCCGCCTTGTCTGCCAAATATACATTTAGGTTCAGCCTGTCTCCGTCTCTGATGCAGGTGGTGACATGGTTCTTCCTTGTGGGTGAACAAGCGTATACTGCCAGCAATGACATGCATTGCAGGAATGCACAGACATGTAGGATAGCTCTCTACTATATTAGTGGGTAAATCTGTGTTGTTCACTGGACCTAGGCCGTGGAAGATTCTCTGGTGATAGGTCGTCTGTAATGTAGGCAAGTAATGGCAATGTCAAGATCTTCACTCTTGCAGAGTCGGTTTCTTGTTGGTCTGAGATGGTGGGGGATACTCCAGCTGGGATGCAACTCCTTCAAAGGATATGCTGCGAGCGAACGCCAACTTACCGACGATGATTGTATATTCCACAATAATCCAGCACTACAGACGGTTGCAGCGCGTATAACGGTGTCCTAAAGCATATTGAGGCAGTTCCTTTATGAGCGTTGATACGATTGCTGAATAATTGACCCTGGATACACGCGTACAAACTATGCACCGTAGCTACACCGTTTTGAACCTTTCCCACACCCATCCATCCTGAACAACAAATACAAGAAACAATCAAACACCATCCCTCTAATTCGGTGGGATACCCTCCGCCTGCTTAGCCTCACCAAAAGCATCCCTGCCGCTAGCAAACACCTTGTCAAAGTCATACTCGAACCACCTGATGTCAGGGCTCAGGCCAGCAAACTTCCACACGCCGTCGACCTTGCGGTACCAGTGCTTGTTGTAGCTGTGGGCGTGGCCCTTGACCGCCACGTGCTTCTGCGACTCGTCGGTGTACTTCTGGTGCGGCACGCGCAGCTGGTGGTAGCCGATCATCTCGTCGTCCGAAACCTTCTCCCACTTGGTGCCGCCGATGAAGTGCTGTGTCTTGAGGAGAGGGTCGCCGAGAACATTCGGGTCCGAGGCCATCTTAACGAACTCCTCGGCTGGCATCGCCTCCCAAATCTTGTCGAGGAAAGAGCGGTAGTCGATCTGGATTGGTAGTTGGTTAGTTTGTTTGGTGGCCACAGAGAGATGTGGATGTACTCACTCTTAGGGTAGGAGCAATGCATGTCGCAAGCTTCTTCCAGTCCTATTCATATGGTAAGCGTGTTGACCAGCTTTCGGTTTGGATCAGCATGTACGGACCTTGGAGTCATAGGAGTCGGCCCAGTCGTAGCAGGCGGTCTGGCAGCCAAGGATATCTGTCAACTCGTTAATTACTAGTCGCAAACATTATGCGTTGTTGCAGGTATACAGACCCTCAAGTTCAATCTTAGGAGCCATTATAGCGGTTTGTTAGACGAAAGTTGGGTATATAGAGTGGTGTGGATAGATCAGTGAGAGAGAGAGACGCTGCTGGTGGAGCACCATCTCCCCTTATATGTTCATAGTATTATTTTGGCGGAGCGGTCAATGGCCGGATCCCCATGCATGCTCTCAGGAGAGGCCGTCGGAGTTGTGGGGCAGGCCCGAAGCCGTCGCCGAAACGTAGGAGCCGGCGAGTGAGCGCGGCCGGGTACATGTTCTGCCTTGATGAGTACGAGCCTGTTGAATGTAGGCCATATCTCATCTGTTTTGTCGGTCCATTGATGGCCTTGCGGGAGTATCGGTGATGTCAAGTGGGAGAGGTTCGGGCCCTGTCGATCATTGCCGACACCGAGAGTGGGATCCCTGTACAGACTCACCATTGTGCTCTAACCTTGTGTTGAAATCGATCTCGTTCTCATGAATTCAGGCGGAACTGGAATTCGACAAGGCAGAGTCAGATGGGTAGTGTCATATCACTACTTCAGCCTTTCGCACCTCAGAAGCATCAACACATACCTATTCGCCGTACGATCAATCGCCGGCAACAGATAGTACATGAGCAACAAGGGGCACGAATCTAACTTCGTAGGTACTCTCTAGTTCAAGAGATGGGGTTGGCAAGCGCTCGCTCCCCGGTTCTCTAATGCTGTACCGACATACATAATCCGCTCGTCCCGGCGTGGAGTTGAGTGGTTACAAATGCGCAATCACTGTATGGAGGACAGTCTCAGTAATCCGACTCTCGCCAGGCATCTCCCCGGAACGTCTGATATGCCGTTCACATTATTAACTATGCCAGACCTTCCCCGTAATCATTTCAGTGTTTCATTCGATCTGCTTAGATGTGATTGAAAGTTTTGTCCTGCTTGAGTTTTTTATTTGTGACTACATGCCCATCTACGGCCACCTCATGAGCTCTCTCATCGCGAGCGCCTTTGGTGGACCCCAGGTACGGTCACAGTGTTACGAAGAGCCTATCACACGTGACCCGAGACTCTACCATGTAGACTGCCGTCGTAGAATTGCTCGAACGTCGTACTATCACCTTGGAGAAGCGTTTGAAAGCTAGAAACTACCAAGACTGATTTCAAGCCCTTCATCCCAATCACATCTTACTCGGCATCCTCATAGCCCCATCCAACCTAATCACCGTCCCATTCAACATAACATTCTCCACGCTCTCCCTCACCAACCTCGCAAACTCCTCCGCCCGTCCCGCCCTCACCGGGAACTCCATAACCCTCTCCAGACTTTTTCTCACCTTCTCCCCCATATGCGCAGTCATGTTGCTCTCAAACAGACTCGGCGCGATCGTCACCGCTCTGATGCCATACCTGGCTAGGTCACGGGCCAGCGGGAGGGTTAGGGATGCGATGGCGCCTTTGGAGGCGGCGTAGGAGACTTGCCCGGGCTGGCCGTCGAAGGCGGCGGATGAGGAGACAAGGATTAGGACGCCTCGCTCGTTGTCGGGTTTGAGAGGGGTTACTTGGGTTAGGTGGGGGAGAACCTGGCGGATGAGGTCTAGGGTGCCGCGGAGGTTAATGTTGAGGACGAAGTCGATTGAGGAGAGGGGGAGAGGCTCGTTGTTTTTGTCAATCATCTGGTGTTTCGTCAATATCCGGATCAACATAGGATCTCCTGGGCTTGTGCCTTGCTCTTCATGGGCGACTATTCCGATCTTTCGTGCCTCACTGCATTATATGCCACTCACCTTCCCCGGGTTTCCCACACCGGCCGCAGCAATCACGCCTCCTAATTCCTTTCCCGTCTCTTTTACCCACTCCATAGTGCCTTGGACTGCAGTTGCTATACTGTCTGTGTCTGAGACATCTGTCTCGAAGAACTTAGCTCTTGTGCTGCCCAGCTCCTCTACTAATTGTGAGCCTGTGGAGCTGTTCATGTCCAGAATCGAGATATAGCCGCCATGAGAGGCAAGATCCCGGGCTGTTGCTAGGCCAAGGCCTGAAGCACTAGCACAAGGATCAAATATCAGTGAAAGAAGAATGGGAAGGTAGTAGGCTTAATTACCCGCCGGATATTATGAACGTGCGATCTTGGACCTTCATTCTTTTCGAAAATGGAGCAATGGCTGTATGGAGGGAACCGGACGCTTGACAGATATAGCAAGTACAGTTTATGACGAAATGGATTTCTTAAGCAACTAGAAGCATTACCACTTGTATACTCTCTCGAGATATTCCTTTACTGTTTAAACTACGAGGATTACAGTCCGTCTAGATATACATATACCTTCCGAAGCACATGTCCAACCGGCCAACCTCGGTGAATTCAAACGCGCGCTTCCGTAAACCGCGGCTACGGCGCTAAACTCAAAACACCACTCTACAAAAGCTCCCAAGCATCTATCCCCACCTCCAAGAGCGCAACCCTTCTAGCAACACCCACACCCTCAACACCTCGCAAACACCTTCTCCCAAACCTCATCCGCCAAGACAGTCCCAATGGCGGCCGTCGTAAACGGCACGACTCCTCCGCCCGCTCAACCTCCTGCCAACCCAGATACCACTCTCAACTCTTCTCAACAACCCCAGCCCTCCCGCCCCACGCTCTCCGACTCCCCCACCGCCAAACGCCCGCGCGACTACCACCTCCTCCACACCGTGCTCGCCAGCCGCGGCGTCACCGCCTACGAAGACCGGGTCCCGCTGATGCTCATGGACTTCGCGTACCGCTACACGCGCTCCGTGCTCGAGGACGCGCAGGCCTTCTCCACCGACGCCTGGACCTCCTCGTCTGGCCCCACTGGCCGCGGGGGCGCAGCCGCAGCGACAGCAGCGAGTGGAGGCGCCCAGGATGGGAGCGGGGTGAATCTTACGGCGGTCAGGCTGGCGATTGCGAGTCGCATTGGGCATACGTTTAGTGAGCCGCTGCCGACGAGGGAGATGGCGGAGATGGCGGGGGAGGTTAATAGGGTGCAGTTGCCCAGGCCCGAGAGGGTGTTTGGGTTGAGGTTGCCGCCCGAGCAGTTTTGTTTGACGGGTGGGGGGTGGGGGGTTAGTGAGGAGTGGGAGAGTGAGGGGGGTGAGGAGATGGATATGGGAGCGGATGGGGCGGGTGGTGTTGTGGGGAGTGGAGGGGCGGAGGAGGGCCAGGGCGGGGAGGTGAAGGATGAGGAGGTGGATGAGGATGAGTTTGAGGAGGTTATGGGGGTCGGTGGTGGGGAGGATAGGGAGATGGGTGATGCGTGAGAGGCTTGAGTGGTGGTCAAGACGCTTTCTGTGGGTTGCATTTAACATATACTGGCGTCGTGGTTGGCGGAGAAAAGGATACCCAGGGGATCTTGTGGCATTTAGACGGCGTCAAAAATTTGAGTCTTGCCGGGTCGTGTGGCATGAACTGGAATCGGGAGTAGCGAGAATATTTGCTATGCATCATCAAGTAGGTGAATGATACACGCGGTTTTCCACACCCTGATCAAGCTCAAGAGCTGCGGTTTCCCCCGATTTGGAATCCCCAACGCCGCGCTATGCCAAACGATACCAGTCCTACCTCAGGAAAACTCCATGGATGCACTATCACCCCCTCCCACACCCTCAAGCCACGCCCCCATCTTCCCAACAGCCTCATCCACCCTCTCCTTCCACTCCTCCCCCTCCTCCTTGCTCACCCCGTTCACTCCCCACTCTTCCCACCCCTCCCCCAGGTTTCTCCAAAATCCTGCGCCCCTGCTCGTCCAACCCCCACCACTCCCGGTGGAACTTCTCCGCCTCCTTCCTCTTCTTCTCCTTCTCCTCGCGCTCCTGGCGCCGCAGCTCTCGCGTCGCGAACCATTCCTCCCGAGCCCGGTCCTGCTCCTCCTGCGTCGCGTGCGCCACCATGCAGGCGTTCATGGCCAGCCGCTGTGGGCGGCAGGTCCAGGTTGCGGTGAAGGTGCGGTGGAGGGCGCAGGAGGCGAACTCTGGTTATGGTTAGCCAGTAATCTTGCGGTTTACTATTTGGTGTTTACGGGCTTGGGGACGTTGCTGTGGCACTGAGATATCGGGGGAGCTAGGCAACTGTGGCAGGAGTTTGAGAGGTGAGTTTACATACCCCGGACTTCGTCCGCACACAGATTCCGCACCCTCTTGTAATATAAGTCCCTCACTTGTCCCTCCTGCGCCGCTGATAGCGGTAAAGGATTCCTCAAAGGGACCGGTGAAGGTGTAGAGCGGACCTGCGAAATTGTCGACGGGCTCGGTGAAGATGCGGAAGGGATCGGGGACGATGCTGTAGGTTGGTCCATCGTCGGTAAAACCGCTGGTACTGCCGGCGGCGGCGTAGTCATTGTGGGTGTACTCGACAGGGACAAGGTTTTCCTGAGCCTGGAGGTCCTGGAAGTCGTGGAAGCTGACTGGACTGAATGGAGGTGTCAGACGGTTCAGAACCGTTGCTGGAGTTGGTGGATGAGGCTCTGGTGCGTTTAGCGCCGTAGCCGCGAACTGCGGAAGCGCGCCGGTGGGACCGTCAAAGTTCGTAAACTCCGTTTCGACTCCAACTCCTGCAAAGTCGGATACCGGCGCAACCTCATCAGGTGCAGGCTCAAGCACAGGCTCAGGCTCAGGCTCAGACACAGGTTCAGGCGCAGGTTCAGATTCAGGCTCAGGTTTAGACTCAGGCTCAGGTTCAGGTGTAGGCGGGACTTCTTGAATCTTCTGCTAACAATATACCGTCAGTTGCTTTAATGGACGAAGCAGATATGTCACTTGCGTACCTCTCGCAGCTCTTGAAACTTCCCGAGGTCCTGAAGTTTTTTTTTACGGCCTGCACTCTGTGTTAGCCATCCTGGTAGGAGCTCTGTTGTCTGAGAGCGGTGCAACTGTACTCACTCCCACACGCGTGCATACTTCCGAAATAACCATGCTTTTCCAAGTGTTCGATCACTTTGTCCCAGAGCCCGCGAGATCTTGGAGGGAGTTTTTCAAGGATTTCGACCAATAGCACGTCCTCCTCATGTAACCAAGGCGAGTAGTCTTGTATGCATCCTGCTGCTTATGAGCATTGTTGTCGAAAATCTACATGAGACGATCAGGTGCACTTGCGTCGAATCATGTCCTTCGGGTTCGCAATACCATTGTCCCCTAGGTATCTTATCATGTTGTTGCAACGCGAGTCGCTTCCTCTCGGGAACCTAATAAGAGCTTCACGTAGCAAGTCACGCTCTGCCTCAGGCAACTCCTCGAATAAGTCGAGCTGCTTTGTCATTTCCAAGTAACGATTATCAGTAATACTGTGATTGCATGCTAAAACGAGGGAACAATGCTGCCGGACGTGTGTTGTGCCAATGGTAGGTCGAAGAAACTGGGGGTTACAGCTCGGCCATGGAGCGGTGCATGCCTATGGAGTGTGCCTTCCGAATTACAACGGTTGGAGAGGCAAGCGCGGACCTGGAAGGACATGAGCTACATCGGAGCTGTATCAAGGCCACCATCAGAGTGCATGCAAATTACTGGACCATACTGAATGCACGGGACTACGTAAACGGACGACGACAAGAGAGAGCATCTTCGACTGCAAATTGGGAGCACACGCAACGTAAGCCTAAGGACCTTCCACTATTTCGTCCACAGTTATAGCACGCTGTTGTAAGAAGAAGCTCAACCTCTGATCTTCGCCCGCACACAGATTCCGCACTCTCTGGTAATACAAATCCCCCACCTGCTGTTCCTGCTCCTCAGACAGAGACAGCGGATTCCTCAAGGACACCGGGATTGACGGTGCTGCTGGATGTTGGGTGGTGGGGGACCCCGCTGGTGATGCCGGCGCTGGCGCGGTTATTTCCCTCAGGTGCAGGATTGAGGATATATGCGAGGCTTCCTTTTGCTGGAGGACCGGACCGACGTGGCGGAGACGGCAGCGGGTGCGATGCTGCTCGTTCTCGGCAGGCTGTTATTGTGGTTGATGGATGGAGCTCCGATGGACTCGACGCTGGAGCCGCGGAGGGCGAAAGCGCGATTTCCTCGACTACAGATTGAACGGCATTGAAGTTGCGCGCTTCAACTCCAGCTGGAGGTGGAATCAGGGAATCTCGCCGTTCCTCCATGACGGATCGGTCAGCATGCTCGACAGGTCAACGTGGTGTGAAGATTGCGTACCTTCGAATACTCGTGGAGCGGTTTCTCCAGGTCCTTCAATATACGAGCGCGATCTATACGGTGTATTAGCAACACGAATGAGAGGTCTGGCTGGAGGTACACTTACGAAGACACGCACGCAACGGTCTATTGCAGCCATGCCTCCTTAAGTATTCCATTATGGAAGGCCATCGTCTGGTATTCCTTGGTGGATACTTTACCAAGGCCTGTCGCAGCAACTCATCCTCCTCAGGCTTCCACAAAATACGAACTACAAATGATGAGTCTCCTTGCTATACTCCAGTCAGCGCATCAAGTCCCGAGATGATAGCATCGTTTCCGTACCTCAGTCCGCACCCAATCCTGGAATTTCCTGCTGTGGGCATAGTCTGCTACCTATCAGTCTCTCCCACAGTCATGTCCAAAACACCCAGAATACTTACGTCGCAGCCGTTTCATATCCTCTGTGCTGCCGTTATCCCTCATGTACTTTTCTATGCACTCCCATTGTGCCCCACTCGCAAATCCTTGACGGAACACCTTAATTGCCTGGTACAGTAATTGGCGCTCTGTGATAGGAATCCCTCTCGTCCGATGGGGTTCTGCCATCTTCCAATGGGCGGATGCCGTTAATACTGCACTGAAAGATAATATGGAGGAATGATATTGTCAGATGTCTCGTGCACACTACAGGGCAGTCAATGTAAACAGGATGTCTATAATTCACACATTAAGCGGCACATGCTTGAGGGCTACGGCTTCCCGCTGCGACGGCTGACAAGGCAGGTGCGAAGCCGAGTGGACACAAATGGCCTAACGATCATATCAAAAACGGAACCGGGCGCATGCAAACCGCTGGGCGGGGGTCCACACGAATGGACAGCAAAAGACTAGACATCCTTTCAAGGTTTTATCCCTCAATAAATTCAGCTTATGCTCGGCCCTAGAACGAGTCGTTACCGGCCTCCATAGGGTGTGTGCCGCTCGCAAAGTGCAGCGTTTACTGAAAAGAAATCCGCAAAATCTGATCTAGGTGAATAGGGATATCTATCGATTACGTCCAGCTTCAGCTTCTCACCTCCGATCGTTCACACATGCTCGATCCACAAGCCTACCTCACAACTCTCCCTTTCACTCCTTGATCAACTTATTCAATTTCCTAACCTCCGTCCACCTCGTCAATCCCCCCAACTCCAACACACTCATCCGCCGAAACTTCCCACTCGGATTCCCAATAATCACCGGCTTCCAATACTCATCCACATCCCCCCACATCTCACTCTTCCTCCTCTCGCCAAACGCCGCATCCGGAATCACCTTAACCTCCCTGAACCGCCACAGCACCCCCGTCAACAGCACCGTCAACGCCAGCAGAATCCCCGCCGTAACCCCCGTCGCCCTCTGCGCCCCCAAATTCCTCGTCATCGCGCCCCCAACCCCCGTCGCCGCGGCCGCGAGCAGGAACGCCAGCGTCTGCGCGATGAACACGCCCGCCGTGACGCGCGGGAAACTGGAGTAGTTAGTGCGTCGACGCACGACATTGCTAGCCATGCTCTGCAGCCTATGCCTGCTATTCGCCCCCGGCTGCAGGTCACTCGTATCGTACGTCTCCATGATCAAGCCGACACACTCGGCAATGGCGAGGTTGCTCAGGAAGCCGATCAATCCCGCAAACACGATGGGCGCCATGTAGTGCACGCTGGGGCCCGGGGAGGCGAGGGTGTAGGCCAGCCCGGCGAAGGGTAGCGTCAGCATGAAGGTGATGCGGCGGAGGAGGTGGGAGGTCCAGGTTACGCGGGGTTGGAAGGTCATGCTGTCGGTTCGCGGGCCGTGGGCGCGGGCGCGGGAGAAGACGGAGGCTTTGGAGAGGGGGACGGCGAGGAGGGCGCCGATGGCGATGGCGAGGACGCCGAGGCCGACGTACTGCGGGCGGAAGCGGTAGTCCCGGGAGAGGAGGGCGCCGAGGAGCTGTTTTTGGTCGGATTAGCCATGGTACTTGTGGATGGGGTGGAGGTACAAGGAAAGGAGGATGGATACGCACCACGATGACCAGCACGACCTGCGCGTAGATCCACGCGAGGTAAACGGCCAGGATGGCGAACCCGGCCTGGAAAAAGATGCGCCAGCTGAGCTTGAGCCCAGCCACCACCTCTTCGACCCAGTACTTCGGCCCGGTCTCCGAGATGTGCAGCTTGATCTCTCCGCGCGCAACTCTTCTCTTGACACGGTCGCTATTCCCGTCAAAGAACTCGCCCACCGTCCGCCGATACGCCGACCGCCTTGTCTCAGGCGTAATGACGTTCAAGAACAACACGAACGCAGCGAGGATGACGACGATGTAGAACCCCCATTCCGGATTGAGGTCCGCGATGATACCCGCGCCAGTCAAGAAACCCAGCGCCAGCGACGCAATAAAGCACCACGTCCAAATCCCCAGCCAGATCCCCATCCCGCCACCGTGTCTCCGTACATCATTAATAATAACAAGCTCCTGGTGCGGATTCGTGCTCTGCAGCGACGCGCCAAAAAGATCGAACAGCGTGGTGAGCGTGTTGATGTTAGCGAAGCCGAGGGTCAGCCCCGTGAAGAAGCGGGACAGGAGCAGGCCGGTGGAGTAGCGCGCGTCGGTGGGCGAGCGTGGCTGGCTGACTATGGTGGCTTGTGGGAATTGGAGGGGCAAAGCAATGGCGAGGGCGGCGAGGGTGTAGGGTTTGCGGCCGTGGAGGAGGGGGAGAGGCCAGAAGATGAAGGTTGAGATTGCCAGGCCGATGTACAGACTATGAAGGTTAGAGGGGCATGAGGCACAAGGTGGTGCGGCCTGCGGACTTACTAGACGTTGCCTTGGATGATCAAGTGGTGCTGGTCACCCAGCTGATACTGGATCCGGGGTACCTCGCCGGCCTAGAAGAAGTAAGCAAACGGCCAAGGATAGCATATTGGAACAACTCACATATACGCCAACAATGTATCCAAGCAGCGCAGTGTTGATACAGGCAATCGTAGCCGTGATCCGCTTCCTCGAAGTCCGCCAGTTCCGGGCAACCGGCTGACGCCGATGATGTCTGGAGAGACTGAAGCCATCCTGTCCACGAAGACTGAAGTGGTGCTTACGCTTCAGGCTTATACTGTTTGGATCCCTATTCTGGCGGTGCGACTTCTCACTGATGAACTTCGAGTCGTGTCTCAACGGTTCCTGGCCGTAGTCAAGTTCGGTGGTAGTAACGCTTTGGGCTCGGGCGAAGTCCCGCTCAGGCTTACGACGACGTCTGCGCGGTACTTGCAGGACTTCTGGCTCATCGCGATTCAGAGAGCTGGAGCGCGGATGCTGTTGGATATGCTGGTCGACGGCTTGTTGTGAGGCGACAGGTCGTAAAACATGGTCGACCTGCTCCCGTCGCGGCGACAACGTGGCTGCCGGCTCGATAGGAAAGTTGACATGCTGTATTTTAAGCCCTGTCTTCACTCTCCGCAACATAGCGTTGGCGTCAACCGATGAGGTGGAGGCGCTCGAGCGGCTCCTGCGCCTAAGGCCATCACTCTTGGGGACTGGATAAGCAAAGTCTCGAGTGATTGACTCAACGGAAGGAGGGTTATAGAAGCGTGGCGGTGTTCCAGGGATAGAATCAACAACCTCACCCTGATCCGACCCCACAGGCCGTCCATTCCTCGTATAGGGCGCGGAGACGAAGACTTGGCTTGGATGCGTACCAGCCGTCAGGACCGTGTGAGAGGTCTCGTGCGACAAGTGGCCATCATCCACCGAGGATCCGCTTTCAGAGAAGGACGAGCTCTCATCCGACGTGTCAAGGTCTGAGTCAGACACTGGCAGTGGCTCGAGTTGTTGCATCGTCGCGCGATGCTGCAGACCGGTGGTCGAAGCTCGCCTGAGTGCGATGGCAGCTTCCTCGAGGATCTCAGACACCTCTTCAGGCTTCTTGTGCTCCGCCGCATCCTTCGCGACGCTGATGGCTTCCTGCATGAGGCCCTCCAGGCCTGTGATCGCTCTTCGCAGACCACCTTCCGGGTCCGGGGCAGTAAAGGAGGACTTCTTGCCCGGTGTGAGTGTAAGGTGAGACACCCGCATTGTGCTGGTTCGCATCATGTTGACCGTCAATGGGGGTTGCGGTTCCGGTACGAACGGGAGATGGTACTTCGTAGAATCGTGTGGCAGACTGATCACCGGCACGTTTGACGATTTATATCCGGAGGCGTCAATTACAGTAGCGACAGTCTGTACGGGATGCGAAGCCTGGGTAGGCTGCTTTGGCTGGCCATGCAGCTGCTCTGTGATGTCGTCAAGCTCTTCAGGTTTGCGGACGAATTCCTCATACGAGTACGGGCGTTTGACGCCTGGAGTTACAGATTTGGCACTGCGAGTGCTTGGCGGAGTGGTACTGTACTCGGATGCCGAGTATCGAACACTGTCAGTGGCCTTCTTTGCTAGAGTCGCTTGTACAATAGCCGCTTTGCTCGGTGTCGCAGAGACAGCTGGAAGAGGACCGTCACTGGATCCTGCCGATGACGCTTTCCGTGTAAGCGAATGTTGTGAAGCAGTCAGACGAAGCGAAGGCATTGACCCAATCGGCCTGATGCTTGGGCCTGCTAGGAGGAATGGCTTACTTTTTCTAGATTGAGTTGCTGGAGATGGTGGTGTCTCGGTGGAGGCGGTTGAGGACGCGCTCTCAACGTCGAACCCACCAGGGATGTAGTTCTTCGCACGAGAGTGGGCCTTGCTAGAAGCAGACTTGCCGTCCAACCATGGCAGATTACCTCGTCTCGACGCTTGCGTGGGGACAGATGGCTTTCTTCTGACGGTCGACACAGACTCTCTGCCCACCCTGCCGGTAAGTGCCCGCTTGTTCACGCTTGACTCTCGCTCAAGCGCGCCGTTGATCTCGCTTGTCTTACGAGACACCGTCGGAGTCGGGTTGCTGGCATTGCGTCGTACATTGCTTTGGCTGTCGTATACCTGATTGCCAGATGAACGGCCGTACGTTGCTACCATGTTGGAGCTGGCGACTGAGGACCCGGCCAGCCTTGAAGCTTTTCGGGGTTGGTAGAACGATGCGATCGTCCCGCGTCGAGATTGGAGTGAGTTCGAAGATTTTGCTCAGCTTGAGGGAGCACTGAGTTATTGTGGTGTAGGCTGGTATAGGAATAGTGAAGCGAAAGGTCGTTGAAGCTGATAACGTAGTTGGATCTAGGTTTGAAGGATACGTAACAGACTGAGGCGCGTCGTGCCAACGAGCGGCCTCGTCCACACAAAGAATAGGCAGCTGCTAACTATACCATGAGGGATTGACAATAGCTGGCAAAAGAGTCGTTGAGAGAGATAGAGGGATGACGGGAAGATGGAGTGGAAAGCATAAGAGATAAAGTAAACATGAAAGTAGCTGGTGTGCACCTTCCCCATACAAGTTGATACCGTATTGCGTTACTGCAGAGTTCATCGCGATACACTTCTACAAAAACAGACTTCGATGACAGGAGCAAGTTATACTCATAAAGAGGAGGTGCGATTTCTCTCACGCAACGCCAAGTACATCGAAGTCGACCTCCACTGCTTTAAGAAGGCGCGGGTTTCCCAATCTCTTCCAAACCCTCGCTGGGCAATCAAACACTCTCAAGCTATGATTACTCAAACAGACGTAGAGCAGTATCGCTGGTTTCGCGGTGGTCCATCTCGACTTGCCACGATGCCTTCACCAGCCTCTCACCTCTCCACTCTACTCCTCAAACCTAACATCCCCCTTACTAACATCCGGATACACATCAAACCTCCTCTGACTATACAACGGAATCCCTTTCCTCACTTCCTCAATCTTCTCTCCATTAAGCTCCGCATAAGCAATTCCCTCATTCTCATCCAACTGCTCCATGATCCCCGCATTCGGATCCACAACCATACTATGCCCCCACGCATGATACTCGGCCTGCATATGCCGCGCCGGACTGCACAGCCCCACATACACCTGATTATCCATCGCCCTCGCGCGGGCCTGCAACTCCCAATGCAGCGCCCCGGTGGTGAGGTTGAACGCCCCAGGGTAGAGAAGCAGGAAGGCGTTGTGAGGCGGCCGGGCGGCGATGGTAGCCAGCTCGGGGAAGCGGATATCGTAGCAGATGGCCACGGCGATCTTACCGTAGTCTGGCAAATCAATGATGGTGACTTTGTTGCCGGCGCTGAGCGCGTCGCTTTCTTTGAAGCGGATCTTGTTGGGGATGTCGATGTCGAAGAGGTGCACTTTTCTGTGCGTCGCGAGAAGCTTGCCTGTGGGGTCGAAGGTCAGGCTCGTGTTGTATAGCTTTTTGGTCTCCGGTTCCAGTTCTGGGATGCTGCCGCCGACGATGTAGGATTGTGTTTCTTTGGCGAGGTTGCTTAGGGCGTGGAAGGTTGGGGATTGCTTTTCGCTTGGTGGTGACGGGAGAAGCGTCTCGGCGTATTTGGAGAAGTACTTCACGCCATAGGGGCTGTTGAAGCATTCGGGGAGGACGACGATTTTTGCGCCGTTGGAGGTGGCTTCGAGGATCTTGCTGCGGGCGTGGGAGAGGTTGGCGGCTTTGTCGGCGCCGGCGGCCAGTTGGATCAGGGCAAGCTTTACGGGTTGTTTTAATAGTTTGGCCATTGTGGTTGATGTCTGGAGGTTGTGTGTTTTGAAACTGGAAAAATTATGGAGGCTCTTAGGAGGTTCCGCGGCTCTGTGCAGTGACGCCTCGCATCGCGGGGCAACGGCTTTGCGGGGTGTGGGGTTCTCCAGTCACAGAGCCGAAGGTGAAAAGTCAGGTGCACGAGCAGGATGAATTCTCACTCTTAACAGCTCTAGATCATTTAGATCCGAGCAGAATTACTATGGAGGGTGTATAGCCTTCCGTTCGCGCACTCATGTGCCAGCCAAAGCCACCATGCTAGAGATTATCGCCAACATTACGCTCTCGTTCCCAAATGCATTACAAGATGTATGATGAAGCAGGTACTAGGGAAACGTCCATGAAACAGCCAGAACCTCTCAGAGAGAAGCAAAGCGAAGAAGAAAGAACCCAGCATAACGGGAGTGCAGCGGAAGCTTCAGGAGCAATCCGTTCCCTCAGTACATCTGTTGTTTTTGTAGTGAAGACCCTCCTATTGCCTCTTCACTACCGTTGTCGTGTTAACAGGCAGACTAAAAAGGCGTGCTTGTTTTTCTCCGCTCAAATGATCAACATCTCGTTTGAAACGTAAACTCGGAAAGCGCAGTGGAAACCATTTTGAACACATAAACCCATGCGAGTGTCGTGAGACAGGCCTCTACCACATCTGATACCATTTTTGCTGAACCGAAGCAAATGCAAATATACGAACGTTACTTAAAAGCTCACGAAACAAGAGACGAGAGCTCACAGATGATGAGACGAAACCCCACAGCACTACCAGCTCAGAAAAAGCCGAAGTGGTATAACACCAGAATCACAATGACGGCAACAGGCAGCACCACACTCATAGTGATCCCTGTCCACAGCGCCAGGCGTTTGTGGAAGCGCGAACAGTGCAGAATCTCCCCTTTGCTGAACCACACCATGAGGAAGTCAGTCTTGCCGAACCCATAGAGCACAAGGAACGGCGGGAACCAGAAGAGCATGAAGAAGATGATCCAGGAAAGCCGCTGCTTCTTGGTACGCGTTCTGCTGCAAACCGAAGATTCGGGACGGCCAAATGGTTGCAAGTGCTCTTCGCCGGAATATACATTACGATGACTGGCAAATGGTTCCTTTGAGCGTAGCGGCGAGTATTTTTCGGTGAATGCGGATTCAGCTCCTGCAGCTTGCGGGAGACGAATATCAGTAATGGTTTCGGAAGAGGTGTTTGGCGGACGGACAAGCCGCATCTCTCTCAGCTTCGTCTGGCCAGGTACAGCCGCTCGGCCGCTCGGACCTCTACGGAGGTCCTCGGCCTGCTGGTGGGTGCTACCCAACAGACCCTCTTTCTGCAGCGACTCCCTTTGTCCCCAATGGAGGTTGAAGAAGCTGGTAGAATTGTCTTTAGAGTCCTTCGAGTACGTGGATGTCTCAGACGCCTGAGCAATGTGACTCGAAGTGACAGCGGGAGCGCGGGTCGCAAAGTCCACAGCGTCGTACTCAGGTGACGATGAATATTGATGTTGAGCGAGCGGCGAGCTCACAAACCGTCGTGAAGGTGTGCTACTGAGGTTTGCCCCTGGGCTGCTGGTGTTAGCAAGGCTGCTGCCAACCTCGCGCATACCATTTCCCTCAAGGGTGCCGGTAAGGTTTCCTTTTGGGCCGAGATATGTCAGCTTCGCGAAGGAGTTGTCTCGCTCACGTGCAGGACTATTAGAGGCGTCTAGCTGCTGGAACGCTCGGTCAGAGCTGTCTGGCAGGTAAGCCGATTGTGGCGTCGCCTCCATCGGATGCTGAAACGGCATAGGCTCGTAGGTCTCGTAAAGGATCTCATCATTGGGCTCAGAGCTTAGCATACCAGAATATGTCGGCTGTGGGACAACATCAAAGGTTGTTGTGCTCATGGAGAAGCCTTGCCTTCCTTCCGGTCCATTAGCAACACGAGACCGGCCGCTCGCATCTGAGCTAGGGCTGTAGTCATCTGGATTACCAGATTGAGCCACACCTCCTTCTTCTTCACTGCCGGCTTTCACGTGCCGTGCTGGAGTTGCCTTCAAGCTCATGGGTGGAGACGAGCTGAAAGGATGGACGTGATCCTCAGCGAGAGGACTTGGATATCGGTACGGATTGCTCGCAGCTCGTAGTGGTGTGAGAGCATTGCGGTTTGGAAATCCATTGCCACCTCTGAAGTCGTAGGAAGGCAGCAGGACTGGATCTCGTGAATCCGAGTGTGACTGCAGCCTATACTCGTGCTGGTATCTCCTGTCTCCAGGATGCACTTTGACACGTTGCAGGCTGTTCACACTGACAAATGTAGAGAAATCAGCAATACTGTCTTCACTGGCTTGGCTGCGGAGATCCGGCCGGCTCATATCTGCCACTGTCTCCCAATCCTGCTCATCGCCTTCATCCGTCACATCGGCAACTGAGTGGTCGCCGGGAGATTCGTTTTCCTTGCCACTTGGCCGGAATGGCGAAATCCTCCTCCACATGGTTGGTATGTCGGATTGATTGGCCTTTGAACTAGCATCTGCAAACACAATTGAAAGCCGCGCAGTATCCGTTTCACGTTTGAGAGAATCTTCACTCGACGATGCCTCAGCATCGCTTGGAAGAGCATGCGAACTGGCTTGCACACTTGCAGTCCTGGGAGTTCCGCCGTTACTCACGAGGAAGATACTACCACTCAGTCGACTGACGCTGCTGCTCTGGCTCAAACGCTTAACTTCCTCCGCTACGACCCGCTCGATTGCGGAGCGACTACGCTCAGGCAGCGGAAGCGAAGACCTGGTTGTGGATAGATCCAATAGGTCACTAGCGCTCTGGCGCTTAGAAGGCTTCTGGCCAGCATCGTCCTCCGGCAACGCAGCAGAAGATGCTACTGCAGACAGAGTTGATTCAGCGGCGAGAGAGTGATGTGACTGCGAGAGGTTGGAAGGGGTCAGTTGTTGAGATGTGAGCAAAAGGTTTCGAGTGCCGCCATACGATGATGTGTGTGAGTGCATGTCCGAAATGTCAGATGAGAAGTCCCGACGAGCGAAGGGCGGCTGAGGAGCCATGAGATCAATTGCAGGCTGAAGTGGTAGTGGCATGCTTGGAGGTAAACCGGCAGAAGCGCTGAAGAGTCGCGTCATCGGTGGAGGAAACATAGGTTGCTGAGGTGTTTTGGGGCTAGGTACAGAGCTGCTGCCACTGCTACTGGCGCGTTCGATACCGAAGTCGAACTGACTTAGGCCAGAGGTCCGCGGTTTGTTGTCGCCAACGTATACCTGGTCTATCCCGGATATCCGAATGGCATCCTCATGCTCCGCTTCAGCGTCAATCAAGTCTCGGAGAGAAGCTTGCGATAAGTCACCCTGGTACTGGTCATAAATGCTAGCGAGCGTGTTGTCCTTCTGGCTTTCGCCGAGTGCAGCGCTGGAGTGTCGAAAGAGCTGATCGTTCAACTTGCCGCGCGACAACCGCTCACTGGTGCGAGGCGAATTCACGAACTCATAGATGTATGATTGTGGATCCACTTCGCTCGAGTAGTCCGTTTCACGTGTTCTCACTCCGAATGGAATGCTCCTCCGAGAATCATACACAGAGACGGCATCGTTCAGCATGAAATTTGATGACGGGTAGATTGACTCCATGTCGTAGTATCCTTGGGCCGCAGCAAGGTCTCCTTCTGACATTGAGACGCGTCCTTCGTAGTCAATCGCATCAACATCGCGTTCCGTCTCACCCGAGACAGCCGGTGCAGACTGATTCACGCCGCTCACACGAGCCAACGGTCGTGGATGGTACGTTGAGGCGCGTTGTTCAGCGATAGGCAACAGGTCTCGGCTGTCTTCGCTCACTATGTGTGGTCCTGACTTCGAGTTCGACTTCTTGCGGCGGAACGCTCTCGACATTCGCTGCATGAACGACGGGGGTGCAACTTGCTTGTTGATGTTGAGAGGTTGTGGCCTATAGCCTTCCATATCTTCACTGGAGTCGAGCTTCGAGTACCGTGTCTGGTTCGAGGACACAATGGCCGGCCTTGGTGGCAGGGGAAGGTCCAGCATCGGTGCTGCTCTCGTCTGACCATTGCGAAGCGAAGCGGCTCGAATTCCTTGATAGGCGGCGCTGAGGTCGTCGTAGAGCGCGCGTGGAGGACCAGCCTTGCCCTGAGAGGTGGTGGACTGAGTGTCACTATCGTGAGCGGCTTGAAGCGCCATGGCCGCTTCGCTCACAAGACGCAGTTTCGATGGCGTCGCGTGGAAGTAATCGGTCAGCTCAGCATCACGGTCGCCGGGAGTTTCGAAGCTCGAAAACAGGAGTGACTTATGAGGATTCACGACGTCGAAAGACGCGCCCCTATAGTGCAGAACTGCGGGACTGGAAGGCGCGGTCGCTTCGCTGACCGGGTATTGACGTGATGGCTCTGGCGGACTCGGATCAACTTCCGCGAACTGCGGTGGCTGTGGGAAACGAGAGAGCGAGAACGTCGACGAATTGGTCAAACCGCCCGCGCTACTCGAAGATGAACGAAGTGGCGCAGTTACTGGCGGGTCGAGTGCGGAGCGTCGCGGCAGCCGCTTGATGGGCTTGAAGTTCTTGCTGAAGTCGTTGTATCGCTCATGCGACCTGTAGAAGTGCTCTGCTTCACTGCTGGAAGGATCCTCGAGCTGATTTTCGGACGCTTCTTGTAAGGGCGGTGGCTGAATTGCGATGCTTGGAGCTGGAGATGAGATTGAAACGAATGACTGCGCCTGCGAGAAGGGCAGTACGCTGGAAACCTCAGCAGTTGAGCGCTGCTGAGGTGGAGTGAAAGAACGTCGTGGCGCCCGACGTGGCGTCGATGGAGACGAAGGGACGCGCTCGATCGCGTTCAGACCGAAAGCTGATGCTTTTCTCTTGATCTGCTTCGCGCCTGTCTCCGCTGGCGGGGCCGGGTCAGCCTGCTGCTGGCGGTACTCATGCAACGAGAGTTGTCCGGGGGTACGTGATCGGATGGAACTGAACGAGTGAACCGAGTGACCTGGAGAGTGAACGGGAGTGATTGGCGTAGCAGTACGGAGTAAAGGCTGCTGTGAACTGTAGGGGTCCATCGCCCGCAATATCGTCAATGAAGTGAAAACAAACAGTGATTAAATCTCCTATGGCAACGGTGATCTTTTCCTCCACTTCAATATGCGCTTCTATCGAACCTCGTCAAATCCTCCTATCATCGTGATGGGCACATATCGAGATTGAGGACGTAGCCGTGCGAGATGGTGAGAGGGCCCGTCTATAGCAGCGTTTCAGAATCGAACCGGCAAAGACTCCCGTCTTTGGGTGGTCGTCGCTGTATACAGCTTCAAGATATCAGCCTATATTCCCGCTCCTTCGAACGTTGCCATGGGCCGCACCGTCTTCCCGCTCATCTGCCGTCTCCGCAAACGCTCCTTCACTGCTTCCAGGGCTTCCGTACCGTTGTTTCAATCTCGTCAAGCCTTGCCGCTCGTGTGCTTCCGATAGACACGTTGACTTTTCCGTGCTTGTCCGTGCTCTTTCTTCTAGAGGTAATTTTTTTGCGGTCGGAGAAGATGGAAGGACACAACTGAGCTATGAACAGAGAAAGTCAAGCCGTAACAGGTACGGGTCAGAGTAAGGCCAGCTTGTCCTCGAGCAGTGACTGTTGAAAGGCGGCTAGGTATGGGTAGCAGAGGTGCAGTTGAAAGACACGGATATGCGGAGAACGAAAGGCAACCTTGACAATCAACAGCGAAAACCTAGGCACTCCCCAAGGCGGATACCACAACTTTACTCGTACGATCCACAAAGACCCCAGAACTAGAAGGTAGCAGGCACGTCGACAGCAACAGCACGTTCACGCCTTCTACGAAGAGCATCAAGAGAGGAAGCAGCAGCAGCCAGCCGCATGATGAAGACCATTTTCTTGAGCCTCAGCACTACCAAAGGCCCACCGCTCCACTCGCAAATCCCCATCAGGCCCGTCGTACGCTCACACAGCTATCACATCTGATGTGCAAGTGGTCAACTGTTCAGTCGCGCTTGCAAGGATTCGGGGCACCGGCAGCCCGGGCTCATCATGCGATCAGCCTCGCACGAGCCAATCAGAATCCTTCCGCTTTCTATGCGCCGGCCACACCACTCGCAAAAGCCATCGCACTGTGTGTCACGACTCCACGCAAGCACAAAGAAGGCCCTTTCGGCCTGAGCAATCAACGAGCAAGGTCGTGTGCGCGGCTTGCGGCGGGAGCTTATGCGGGTCATGGCTGATATCACCATCATTCGCCTGTGAGATGGGCTGAGAGCTGGTGCTCAAAGCTGTGGCCAATGGGAGGGAGAGGGCGCGTTGCCTCAAGAGTGTTACGAATGGCCTTGTTTAGGGCCCAGCTTTTGTCTCACATTGACTGAGGGGATATCACCACTGCCCGAGGTGACTGAAGATGAGGCTATGACGGATGGCGGACACGGTTCTGAACGGGCTGACAGTTGCCTTGGGATGCATCCGATTGCAATGGGGCGGAAGATCCGCATACTATCCATATCCACCTACAAAACAAGTCGACAACGCAAGATGCAAACGGCCCATTTCCGTTGGATAAAACCTACACAGGGTATCCTCGACAAGTGGACAAACGCTCCTATCTTGACGAATCAATCTCATCTCCAGAACCTCCGACCAGCTGCAGCTCGCCTATCTATTCATCCACAGAGAAACGCTGCGTACCTGCGTCACGCAGCTTTGCGGCAACTACCCGAAAACAACTACAAGGACTGAGAGATGACACTCGCTGTCCCATCCACCTCGCTCTCGAGCCGCCCGGAAGCAGACCTTGTATGCGGGCTTTCACGCGCTGGCACAGACGCTAAGGTGTGGAATGCTCGACTTCAACGACGCTGCGTTTGAGACAACCCGGGGCAATAGACGAGAAGCCATAGTCTGGGGTAATCCATGCATGGTGACGGCGTTCACCAGAGACCCATCGTGATGTTGTGCTGGTTGGGGTTGAAGTTTAATGAAGGAAGCACTGTCCGGGACTCATCTTGACGAGGAATCAGACTGTGCGTCCCTTGTTGGACTCAACCAGTGAGTGCTGTAAGCTCCGGAGATTATTATAATCATGATTTCTATTTTGCCTCGTATCTTTGCGTGCCATCTTAGAATATATACGGTCTCCGCTGGTTCTCTTTTCCGGTCTCAATCACCCATGCCTCTCAAAACTCTGCGCCGATGACCACGTTTTCCGCCACACCAACTCTAACACACAAAACACATATGCCTCAACCGTACACTTAGTGAACTCATCGCAGGTTCCATTTTCTATATACTTCCAATCCCCTCGACCGTCTGAAAATGCCTCGTCACGGGCGCACTCCGCTACCTCAAGCCGATTAACTAACCAGCACAACATCACTCCTGACGATATACCGCATGATCGTAATGCTCAATTTCAGAGTTGTGATTCCACCGCGATTGCACCCCATACGTCAACTCCGTTTGCGCATCTGCAACATACTTGTCCAAGCCGAAACAGCACTGTGTCCAGCACACAAGATCCGCCCAGTCCTCTCTGTGGCTTCGTTGTAACAGTGGAAATACCTACACAAAGAGATGGACGCTTAACGACAGCAAGGTCAAATAGCCAGCTGGTGTTGAGGTCAACAGGCTTGACAGAAGCAGTCCCTCAGGGGCCATACGTACCGATTCTGGTCGCCGATGTCGTTCATGGTATCGATCTGCTGCGAACACCTAGAGGGCATCGGCCTGCTTGAAGCTGTGCACATGGCAACATCGAGAGGAGATTTTCTGGTCCAGATTGAAACCCTCCTCGTATTCACTGACAGCATTGGACCCTGAAATCAATCGGGGTTGATTACGGCAACATCGTCAAATCTATCTCTAGCAACGCAGAGTCGAACCGACAACGCCCGTACATGACTGTGCTCTTGTTACTCAATGCCGGGTAGAGACACGACTTGTTTATGACCACAATCTCTTGCATCATGAGCTACCCATGTGAGACTCTACCTGTTTTCGAGGAGCTACAAGTCTCAAACTTCGTCGGCAACGTATGCATCGCTGCATGCTTGTACTCCGAGTAGACAGTGGAGAGACCCGCCACAGATTTGTCGTGTGCAGAGAGTCGCCAGCACGTGAGTCAGTCGTGGGAATTGCTCTCTCCGTATCTTTGTTGACTATCTCGGACACAGGTCATTCTTCATCTCGCAATTCTTGCAGGAAGCGGAACTGTCAACTTTTCCTTCGGTTGTACCGTTACCGGCTGTAGTATGGCAGATCAACACCACGGCACAGACCTTGAGCCAAACTTTCCTCTACCTTGCGAGCTGGGACTGGACCCGAGCACTTGTTGTTTCTGAACCATTCCTTCTGGCTATGCTAGGCTTGTCTTCTACAGAGGCACTGTTTTTCATAAACTGGCGCACGTACCTATCGGATAACATCTTCGATCAGTTCGAAGAGCACACGGACTCTACGGACAAACTTCTAACCACCTCGGGTGGAGTGAGAGTAGGGCTGTCGTCCCCAAGTCGGTGCGAGAGTCGGTTGGAAGGCCAGAATAAACAAAGTCGGGAATGAGAAGGGCGTGAGTGTCGATGGTGATTACGAAGAATCAATAACGGCGGTGGCCAGAAACGAACAATGATGGTGAAGAGATAGTAATGTGATGCTGACTATCATCAACAACGCACGGAGTACCACATCCGGAATTCTAGTGGACTGCATATCATCAAACCCTGCCTTCTCCGACGGTAGTAGGAAAAGCGTCTTCGAAGGATGTATCTCTCACAGCATCTCACTCCTCCTCCCACCCTTCTATCGTGAGGGTTCCTTGCTTTCGCTTTGCCGGTCACTTGGTCCGATGTGGCACCCCTGATTGTTGTAGGGGATCCGCATGGAATGAGGCGAGGTCAGTAGTCGGGTACGTCTTACCTTTTAGCCGTACAGTGCTGGAGCTCTGAGTCGCTCTTCCGCAGACAGCGACAAAACAAGGCTCTTCCATGACGGCTGCTCCAGCTTTGAGATATAGAACACTTCATGGTGTCGGGTAAAATCGACTTTGACATCGTGATAGAGGAACGCGAACGGTGCCACCATTCAGCAGCTGAATGGTGGCACCGTTCGCGTTCCTCTATCACGATGTCAAAGTCGATTTTACCCGACACCATGAAGTGTTCTATATCTCAAAGCTGGAGCTCTGAGTCGCTCTTCCGCAGACAGCGACAAAACAAGGCTCTTCCATGACGGCTGCTCCAGCTTTGAGATATAGAACACTTCATGGTGTCGGGTAAAATCGACTTTGACATCGTGATAGAGGAACGCGAACGGTGCCACCATTCAGCTTCGGTTTCTTCTGGCTTTGTTTTCTTTTTCGAGGTTGTTTTCGGCGGCGTATCCGTCTCGATCATCGTTCATAGCGCGTCCACAACGTCGAACTTGACGTTCTGTGTATCGCGCCGCGCCATCATATGTTCGTGGCTCGTGTTGTCTGCCGTCCGATTTCGTTCTGCTACCGGAACTGATGACACTCAGCGTGTGCTGTGGAGAACACACATGTTGCTGGTAACCTTCTGTGCAAGGTGTACTTGCGAATACTGCGTTTCGAAGAATAGTAGGCGCTGCGTTGCTTCCATCATCCGAGTCAAGACTTGATAGTCCATTGAGTTTCCTTTATATGATAGGATTCGACGTATCACGCAACGGCTTCGTCCTTGACAATCACAGCTTTGTGTTGCAGGGCCGTTTTCAACTTGCCAGTAACATTAGCCGTGTCCATTATCCTGCGAAACCGGCGGGTCTCACACTTTGCCAGTCATGTCGATGTACATGGGACTGCCGCAGTGTTGCAACACTAGAGAAGAGAAGAAATGGCCTCGATATGGCAACTTTGAATACAGACGAAATGGATCAAGCTTGACCTACAAGCCAAATGTCACATGGTATCACTAGTCATGTGAGAATGAGATGGGGGTATATAAGATTGAGACACAGGAATTGATGCAGATAGATGGCAAGCGATTAGATATAGATTATGTTGAACGAACTGGCACCTACGGGCTCGTCAAGCCAACCACTCACCACTCAATCCCCAAATCCTTCGAACTCCCCATCACTCACCGCCCCTCCCACTGCACCGTCCCCCCTCTCCGCCCTCCTCGCCCGACTCCCCACAACAGCCCCCCTCTTCTTATTCTCCAAGCGTCTCTCATACCCACTCTTCGTACTGATCCTCGCCTTCCCTCCCTCCCCCCTCCTAGCCTCGACCCCCCGTCTCTTCAACTCCTTCTTCTCCCTCTTACTCGGCGTCGGCAGCATATCCAACAGCCACTGCTGCACCCCTTTACCCCCATCTCCCTCACCCTTCCCAGCCACTTGCTCACTCGCCCGAATCACATTCGCAATCACCTTCACATACGGCACATCCTCCTTCGTATACAGCGTCACCGCCACACCCCCCTCCCGCCCCGCCCTCCCTGTCCTCCCAACCCGATGCACATACGCGGCCGCGCTGCCGGGCACATCATAGTTCACGACACCGTTGACACCCCGGAAATCGACGCCGCGGGCCAGCAGGTCCGTGGTGATGAGAACCCAGACCTCGCCGCGCCGGAACCGGCGCATCACGTCTTCCCTTTGGCGGTCGGCGAGATCGGCGTGCAGGACCGCGATGCGCGAGGAGCCGCCGGCTTCGGGGGGGATGTCGTACTTCAGCTCGGCGTGCAGGGCGACGGCACGCGGGATGGTTTGGGTGAAGACGAGGAAAGGGGGGCGCAGGGCTGAGGCATCGGCAGTGGAGGTTGGGTGCAGAAGTTGGCGCAGGGCGAGGAGCTTGCCTTGCTCCGTGGCGGCGTAGGTCAGGGTGTGGGTGATGGTGGGGAGGGCGGTGTCTTTAAGGCCGACGACCAGGCGGATGAGTGGCGGCCGGCGGATGATGGTGACATCGGAGGAGAAGGGGAGGGATTGCCAGCGGCTGGAGATGGTGGATGTTGCGAGGGACTCGATTGAGGAGCCCATTGTTGCGGACCAGAGGCTCACGCGTAGGAGGAAGCTGGTGCAGGCGTTCCAGATGGCCAGGGTTTGTTCGCGGAAGAGGGGGTCGAGGAGGACGTCTGCTTCGTCGAGGATGAGATGACGCACGGTGGGGAGGGGAGAAGCGCTGGATGACGAGCCCTTCAGCGCGTTGAGAAGAGTTAGAGGCGTTGAGACGAGGATGTCTGATTTGACGATGTGGCCTATCTTCCGCTTCGCATGTCTCTGAATCTCAGTCCCATCGGCTGCATCATGGTTGCTCTCAGCACCGGACTCATCGTCGTTGTCACTTGGGAGCTCCTTGTCGTCATCTGACTGAGTAGAATCGTCATCCACGAGCTTCATGCCCTTCCGCACAAGCGTGATCCTAACTCCCGTACCAAGCCCAAGCTTCCTTCCTTCATTGACAATCTGTCCAGCCAGCTCTTTCGTAGGCGCAACTATAACGGCTTTTGGCCCCATTCCTCCTATTCGATCGTCTCCTACCAGTCCCAGTTCACGACTATGCTTCCGATCCCGTATCAACGCGTCCAGAACGGGTATCAAGAACGCGAGTGTCTTCCCACTGCCAGTGGGCGCGACAGTCAACAGGTCAATCCCGTCATGGAGAAAAGACATGTCGCCATCTGAGCTGCCAACAGTCGTGTCCTGGCCCTTGCTCTTCTCCTGCGCCCTCCCACCAGCAAGCAGCAGCGGCAAACTCGCAAGCTGCACCTCGGTCGGCACTGTGTATCCCTGCGTCTCGATGCTTTCTGCCAGCCTTCTGGATATGCCATATCTGCTACGTAGCTGCGCGAAGGAGGTCAGCGGCTGTGGATACAGTTGCGGCTTTGCTTTCTTCCGCGCCGCCGCTTCCGATTGCTGTTCCGTTTCCCTCTTTTTCTTTCTCGACTTCTTAGCCGCAAGCGCTTCGTCTTTCTGACGTTGATAGTCCTCCAATACCGTGATCTTAATTTTGTGTGTTCGGAGAATCCGCTTACAGTCCTCCTCGCTCAGCAGATCAACGCTACCATTCGGTTCAGACTCATGTCGCCGCTGTGCACTGATAGCTGTTCCGTTTGTCTCCTGTGCATGCTCTCCTTGACCCGCAACCTTCTTATTCTGCCGACCTTCGCCGTCTGTCCGCTGAGTACCGTCACCGAAAAAATCGAGTTCCGCAGGCAAAGGCTGCGATGGAACATCCTGCCCTCTTTTTCGCTTTTTGCTGACATGATCTGCGCTCTTTTCAGTCTGCTGTACCTCTGTCGCAGGGCCATCACCGAATAGCTGCGGATTTGAGGGTGTGCCGCTGGAAGGTAGCTTCTGCGCGGGAGCTCTGCGCGCCGAGCCTTTGGTATTGGCGAGCTTTGTCGATCGCGACAGAAGCTTGAATATATCCATTATGCGTGTGTCTTGAATGTCATTGCATGCGACACTGGTGTTGCAGTGTGCAAGTTGTGCGCCTTCGATACAAGTGGGAGTTTTTTGCAGCACGGGCGGCGTTTACGGGGTTTAGAGAGCGGTCACGTGCTATCAAAGAGAGTCGCTGCAAAAGTACTGTGGAGAACTCGTTGCAATTGCGTGTTTAACTGGTGTACAATTACGAGACAGGTCTACGACGGAGTATGTGCAAAGTAGTACAAGGCGATCCCTCCACGGAATCCTGCACGCTTTCCAGACCAACCACTACTTCCCCTCCACCCCCTCACCCCATCCACCATTTTGAGTTCTAGGCCGTCACACCCCTAGTTCCCTTCCCCTTTCCTACGAGACAGCCGCCTAATGGTGGACCTGAGCCTCAGGCGCAGGCTCGCTCGACCTGTATCCGATGATCTTCCTCCTGCCAATCATCTGGCCAACGGTGAAGAAACCAAGGACCTCAGCCGCCACAACTAGGCCATTGAACATCTGCTCGTTGTTGACATTCCGCATGCGCTGGAGCAGAGACACTGGCTGCAGTGTGCTCGTGTTGGTCGTAGTGTGGGTAAACATGTTCATGGGGTGTCGCATGGCGTTCATCACGGGCTGCATGTAGGCCTGGAAAGCTGACAAAGAACTGTGTTTGGTTTTAGCGCGGCTGCTACGAAACGTGCCCGCATAATTAAGTTGTAGGACTTACGGTGGGCTCATTTTTCGCTGCTCTAAGATCATCTTGCCGAGCTCAAGGCCGACTTTTGAGTAGTATATCGTTGGGGGTATCAGCGCTGTATAGAGACAAGTCAGTATCGATCATCATATAGAAAAAAGAAATGGCACTGCTTTGCGTGAAGTACGGAAAGTCCACCATGCGATGACTTCAGACCGCAAACATAGAAACCGTCACGAATTCCATCACATGCCCATACAGCCATCAATTCTGACAAAAACTCCTCTCCACCGAGCCAATTGACCACGTTAGAGAGAAACAGGAGCCTCGAAGATCATTGGAATTCAGTAATCCACTCACACTGCACGAAGTTGATCATCCTCCCGGTCCGTCCACCAATGCTATTAACCATACCACCGATTCTCCCCGACACATTCCCAGCCGACGATGTCACACGCGACAGGCCCTGACTCGCCTTCTCCATCTGCCCCTTGGCCTGGTCCGGCTGTCCAGCGTTGGTGGTGGCCTCGGTCGTGGCATTGCGGACGTTGGCGCGGCGGCGGAACATGCCCGTCGGGAGCCGCGTGCGCCGCAGAGCGACACGGGATACTATGAAAGGCATTGTGTTCGCAGCAAGGAGGTTAGAGGGAGGAGCGGGAAGATGGGGTGGGTGGATTGAGTGGTGCAGGTACCGTGAGATAGCTCTGATCTTGCTGGGAGCTTTTGCGAAAGGCTTGGCACGATTAGTCAGGAGTGAGACCAAAACTTTGGTCGAGCGTTTCTTGTGCACCACGAGGTCGGTACCTATTACCATACAGTTAAGGACACAATTGACTTCCACAAATAGGCAAGAGAGTAAACAAGCAAGCGGTCAGTACGAAATATGTACGATAACAGGTTTTCCTGTAGAACTCTCAAGAACGCCCACGCAAACCTTTCGTAACAGACGAATCATCTACAAGTCATAACCACACCCTTACACTTCGCCTACATGTAAAACCCCAAAATCTTATTCGCCCGGTCCAGCACCTCTCTCTGTCCCTGCGTGAGGTTCGGCTCGCTGCTATCCCACTCCTTCAGTCCGAAAGACCTCATACCTTCTGGCCCAGCAACCTTCGCGATGTCGTCAACAGTAGGTCGGCCGACGTGCTTGCTCTCACCAACCCCTCCTCCGAAGTCTGGCGCAGGGATTCCTTTCAGGAATGAATCTCGCTGCCGAGCTAGGTATTGCGCGTTCAACTCCGTGAGCGGACAAGCAGGAATGTAGAGCACGCTCGAATCGCTCTTTCCACCGTGGACTTTGTCAACCGCGTGGATGGCTGATGGTCAGACATGTTAGTATGAGTGGTTCCGAGGCACCTCATGGGATAAGCCAATTGGCAATAAAGACTTACTATCAGAATGCCACGCGACATAATCCCCGGGTCTCACTCTCGGCACATGCACCATCGACTTCTCTAGCTCCAAATGCGGATGCAACACCGCATTCAAATCCTGCCCTCTTCCCGGCATGGCGCCCTGCACCCAAGACGTCTGCTCCCTATCCATCGTCCAATTGTCCGAGTGCAAGAACTCTTGCGCCGTCGGCTCCCCCGCCTGCCTCTTCGCCGAAAAGAATGGCCGAAGCAAATAATACGCCGTCGCGAGCTGCAACATCGGATTCACCAGCAACGTGCCCTCATTTGCCCCCGTCGTGCTCATGCTTAACCACCCCTGCGCCATCCGGAACATGCTGCACGCCCCGACGCCCTGGTACATATCGCTGTTAACCGGCAAGCGGCAGCTCGCCTCCCACGGGTCGAACTGCTCCCACTTCCCTTCCCAGATCTTGTCGAAGACCTTGCCTTTGCCGTAGCCCTCTTCTTCCCAGCGCTCGACGCTGCCGTTGTCCACGTGTGGGCCGAGCGCGAATTTGGCGTCGCCGGGCTGCCGGATGCGCAGGCGGTCGGCGTACATGGCTGGGTGCTGGGTGGAGATTAGGGCGGCCGGGTCGAGCGAGTGCCAGTAGGACATTAGGAAGCGCTGGGTTTTGAGGAGGTTGGGGTGGGACCGGGCGCGGATTTGGGAGGGGGACCAGTAGAGTTCGAAGACTTGAGGATTGTCGGGTGGGAAGGCTTGAGGAGGTGTATGTTAGCGTTGTGTACCGTAAGACCGTTTCCGAAGGCGTGTTACGCAAACCTTTTGTATGCGGATTCTGCCGTATGTAGTCCCGGATGTCTTCTTTCCATTGCAGGGCTTCCCGCTCTGGGACGACATTGCGGACCACTGCTACGCCGGTCTTCTTATACTGATCCTGGAAATCTGAAGAGGCATTGTCGAGGTCCTTGAAATCGATCTGAGGAATGACGTTGGACTTCAACTCTTCTATCATGGGAATTTGCTCCCGGAGTTGTCGTAGCATTCTTTCCCAGCTATCCCGAACCGCATCTTCACGACCTTTGATCAGCCGGCCTTTGAGCGCCGCATATTTCGGTTCCAGAGGCTTTGCCTCAAGCCCTGAGAGTGATGCAAAGGCATCAGATATGTCACCTTCCCTTTTTTGGGCGCTTGTTGCCGCCGTGCGCAACTGGACAGTGGGAGTGGTCCTTGCGGCGCGGACAGCTGAACGTGTGGAGTTGCGGAGAGTGGAAAGCATTGTTTAAATACGAATTACAGATCAGAACAAAAAGGAAAGGTATCAATGGAAATAAAGACACAGAGGGAGATTCCTGCTGGCATTGCCTGTAGCTATATACACAGGAACATCCCCCGCCGCCGACAGATGTCACGGTGGTAGTGAGCTTGAGGATCAAAGTGGGGAGCGCATCCGCGGCGGATCCGTTTCCCTTTTGGGCCATGTTACTCAGTAAAGTCGGGTTGACAAGACAAAAAGAACGCGCCGACAAAGACCGAATTACAGGACTGCCTCACCTGGCATCAGGAGTAATAAGTTGCCGGATAGATTCATATACTCGTTTGCCGGTGTCTATGACGGGCAGGGTGATTGCATTAATTTGAGTTTGACAGATTTGACAAACCGAGTTGCCTCGGTTTCCTCGGCTCTCCAGATTTTCCCCACAGTCTCCAAGCGTGGTGTACCTGTAGTGTTTAAGTGAATGATGTGCATACAAGAACTCTGTTATTTTGATAGGTGAACCCTGGACGAGCTGAGAACAGCAGCATCACAGAACCAGCACGAACAGATTGTGTTCGAACACTGCAGACTACTACAGCGCTCCATAAACTAACCACTCCGTCTATTCACCATGCGCGGAATCCAGATCAAAGAGTATGTGAAGGTACAAGCCCTCTCACACTCTCATATAAATCTATCCAGCACCTGAATACTAACCCCCATCCCCAGGGCCCCAACGACCTCACCGTCTCCGACCTCCCCGACCCAACCCCCAAACCCAACGAATACCTAATCGCGATCCACGCCTCCGCCACGAACTTCTTCGACCTCCTCCAAATCCGCGGCAAATACCAACACCAGCCGGCGCTCCCCTGGGTCTCGGGCGCCGAGTTTTCAGGCGTGGTGCTGCAGGCGCCGTCCGCGCTGCCGGGCGGCCGCACGCCGAAGTTCAAGGCCGGGGATAAGGTGTTTGGGTCTGCGCAGGGCGGTTACGCGACTAAGATTGCGGCGAAAGAGGAGAGTCTGAGGCCGATTCCGAGGGGGTGGAGCTTCTTTGATGCGGCGGGGTTGTTTGTGACGGCGCCGACGAGCTATGCGGCGTTGGTTAATCGGGCGGGGGTTAAGAAGGGTGAGTTGCGGCTGCACTCCACCACACTCTGTGCAACTGGACGTGCTGACGGTGGTTAGGTGACTACGTCCTTGTGCATGCGGCGGCGGGTGGTGTCGGGCTTGCTGCCGTGCAGATTGCGAAGGCGTTCGGGGCGACGGTTATTGCGACTGCGGGGACCAAGCACAAGCTTGAGGTTGCGAGGTCATTTGGTGCCGACTATGGGGTCGATTATCGGCAGGATAATTGGCCGGAAGAAGTCAAGAAACTGACGCCGAAGGGTCGTGGTGTGGACATCGTCTACGATCCCGTGGGAATGGTGGCTCAGTCCATGAAGTGTAAGTCCCATCTTGAAATCGTTTCCGGAAGTGGTCACGAGAATTTATACTGATTACTTTTAGGCACGGCCTGGAATGGTCGACTGCTCGTTATCGGCTTCGCTGCGGGAGAGATTGAGAAGGTTGCGACCAACCGTATCCTGCTAAAGAACGTGAGCGTCGTCGGTCTGCACTGGGGCGCGTACACGACAAATGAGCCTGAAGCGATAGATCAGGTATGGAACGGCCTGTTCGGACTAATGGAATCGGGTAAGTTCCGAGGCACCTGCTTCACGGACGAAGAGTTCGTTGGATTGGAAAGGGTTCCAGCTGCGCTGAAGGCGCTTGGAGCTCGAGAAACGTGGGGCAAGGTTGTGGTTAAGATACCTCAGGAAGGCCAGAGTAAGATTTAGGAGTGGTCGCGCTGTCTTTGCGCGAGAGTGTTGGTAGGGCATGGCAAGGTTTGTGTAAATCGTCATTTCCAGGAATTGCATATCATGATGCAATTGTTCTCCGCAGTTACAATTGACAATATCAACCAACTGCTGACTATCATTGGTTCTTGAGCTGCTCGTTCTGAATTAGTAGGTAGTTTCTTTGTTCGCTCGCACAGGTGCAGTCTACCACGCTCTCCGCCCTATGCATCGTAACTCTCAATTCTTTGTTGGAAACACTCTTTCAACGACTGCTGAGAAAGATCATGTTTTGGTCCCAATTCCGTACACTGTCGCTACAGAAGTTCTTTTTGTGCGTGATTTCAGGTTCCGCCTGTCGTTTCTCAATGGGCAGTCCCGACATCCTTACACGTCTGAACCCTCAATCCTAACATGGTTGCTGTTTCAGCCGTGCGCAATATACTGTCTTCCTGACGTTCGGGAATTTCTCTTTGGCTACCTAAGCCGCCTTGGAGTTAGGGCCGTAGGCGATGCCGTGGGGTTAAATTGGGGGCATGCCGATTCGAAGAGGTCGATGTCTTCGTAATTAGCTCAATCGGTTAGAAATGCGTGAACGACTGCGATCTGTCTAGTTGTATATAGTACAATTGAGACCACTGCTTATGCAAGCAGACAAGCAGAATCTGTACATGAGTGCTCGTATCTTGAGGGCTTGCTCTAGAAACTTGCTCTCATCATGAGTAGTCAAAATCCTACTCCGCATGGTGCTCAACCTTGCGCCAAAGGAAGAGCTGAGTGTATCAGGTGCTTATGTTCTGCTCCTTCAACGGATTGTTGAATTCATTTCTCCCACAATTGTATTACAGCCTCGTCCCGTACCTTCTTCGTGACGGCTTGATCTTGTTCTCATCATCACTGTTCGTGCGCAGAAGATGTTCAAGCTCAATCGGAGATATTGTCACTTGCTCTACTTCAACACTTTCTGAGCCCACCGTAATTGCGCGCCAGGGGCCTGCATATCGAATAGCTTCTCAGTCGAACAGAACCGTACGCACCGCAACCGATCTGAACAGACGGCACACAAATGGCCATTCTACGATTTTCCAAATTCTCCCTTGCTTGTCACCGTTTCCAGCATAGTCGTACTAGGCCGGCAACGAGGCTTTGCATCTCGCGCGGTGCATCTCCCGCACGTTTTCTGGCCTCGCAATTCCGCGTAGCACGGAACCATCTATCCGGGCTCATCCGAAGCCTATTCGAGCGTCACGTAGAGCCATTCCGGTCGTGCTGGTCTGAATAGCCAATAATCAGCTTCTCGAGTGTGACATACTGTTGGCCTTGCGAATTCGGACTCTCTAATCTTCGAATACATGGAGCAGGGAGACGACTCAAACAAGAGAAGTAGAGAGCTGTTAGCAAGCCCCCGCAATGAACAGAATCGAGAGGATGCTTCGACTATTCCGCTGCATGACCAAGGCCGGCAATACCTTTGTCAACGTTGCAAGGCTATAGACTTTGATAGCCTGCTCGAGAACGTGAAGTGGATAGGCCTTGATTGTGGCTATCCAGTGCAAACGTTGGGAAGGGTGTGTGAGTGGGACCTTGCAAGGTCCGCACTGTGTCGGTTCTTTGCTGATGCAGGCTGCGACATAGGAGATGGAAAAGCAGCCGAGGAATCGGAATACGAGCTTTGGTTTTGTGTCGTGGCTGTCAACCCTGACATTTGGACTGCAGACACAGCCCTCACCAGAACATGGATACCTCCCGGCACAGTTGTAGCAGCTTTGATTGAGAACACGTCGTCGCTCACCAAAGCTTTCACGATGGGCCAGTTCCATATTCTGGACAAAGATTATGTGTATCCCATGAAGGTTTCCACCTTGAAGCCCATTTTTAGCGTGCTAAACGCTAAAGTGGAATTCAAGCGTGTTGGACTCTGGATGACACATTGTGTTCGATACCACGAACTTGACTGTAACCGATTCTCAACCGAACCGGCCCCATTCCTGAAGGTGATTGATTGTCGAACTACAGATTTTCAACGCCCCGCCGCAGTGCAAATACGTTGCGCTTAGTTATGTCTGAGGAAGAGTCATTCGGGCCTCCAAATGCATGTCACGAGGTTGGACATATCAGGAAGCAGTATTTTCGAGGCGGCGGTTGGTGTTCACCGAAGAAAAGATTTATTTCGAGTGTAATAACATGCAATGTTCTGAGGTGGAAGAAAAGCCATTCGATCTTCTCTGTACAGGTGATTTCAGTGCTATAAAGGAGCAGGCGGTATGGATGTATAGGCGCATCTTTCAGACCCCGCAGGGCGAGTAGTATGGGAGTCGATCCTCTCGCAGCTCTGGCAACATATAAGTACCTATTCAGGGATGGATATAACTTACCAGTCCGACGCTCTTGACGGTATGCTTGGAATATTCCAGACCTTTGAGTCCTATGATATACAGCACATACGGGGCGTTCCTCTGGTTTACGGTGCTACAGACGTCAGCAGGGTGAACAGAGCACAGTTTGGCCGGGCCTTCGACGCAGTGGGTTTCCAAGCTGGTCCTAGACAGGCTGGATTACGCCAGTCGACCCAGGGCCCATAATTGAATATCCGCTGCATGACATCAGATTTCACGTTCTGGTCGCAGACGGTAACGGAAATTTAGTCGACTTGACAACTTTCCTCGATTCGTGTAAAACCGCAATAGGGTACGAAAAAGGGGCAAGGGATCTCCAGATTGAGGCTTGGTGCATCAAAGTTCGTTTTCTATACTTCTGTGAGGATCCACTAGGTGCTGAATCTTTTCAAGACGAAAGTCATTTCTATGTTGATCCTAACTCGATCACTGAGGAACACAGCCGCCTTTCACTGGATAAGGTTGTCCGCAGGGAAGATGAGATGTTTGCGAGACTACAAACAGAAAGATGGGACTGGGTATTTGTCGGCTGTGGGCGGGACACAGGAGACTCACTACTTGTGATAGTGCTAGACTGGACTGGGAAAATAGCGGAACGTATAGGGATGATCGATCTTGGACAAGGGCGAGCCTTCGTGGAGGAATTTGAGGATCTACTCAAAAGATACGGGCGGGCGACGAAACGCACGATACAACTAAGTTGACACAAACCAACTTTTGTGAGAATGCAATGGAAAATTCTGTCGGTAGATCATCGCGCAAAGATCACACTTAAGGCTGCAGATGAAAAACGAGTCTCTTACCTACAGACTGCTGCCATAATGTACCGATTGCGTATGAGACGTGAATCAACTAGTCTCAAATTGCCGTACCTCTGGGACACCTCGCTGCAGGCATACTGGTCATAAAACAGTATATGCTTTGTATTTCGATCTGACTGGAGGACTATGCTAGGCTTGTAAGTCGCATAGCTACGCTTCCAAAGTGTAGAAAGCCGGCTGTGTTTATACACAAGCGCCTGTGGTTGACTGCACCTTCCGCATACGCTCGAGACATTCAGTTGTGATCGACGTGAACCAGCATCGAGCAAATCATATAACAATGATAGAGCAGAACAATTGACCTTGATTAATGGTACATTGAACAAGATCTTTCCACTTGGGTCAGAAGGGAGTCCGCGAGGTCCACCAACGGCTCGTGCCGAACCGTTCCGGAAAGCATGCAGACATTCACCACCTCAGCACAACCACGCAAATGCTACGCAGATGATCATGTAGCGACACAACCCAGCCGGCCGCACGCGGTCGCTAATTCCCATGAAGATCGAGTGACAGAATGATCAAGTCCATCTTCTTCACCCGCTTCCACCCCGAGAAAGGTACAAACCACCCTCCATCCCCTCTCAGTGTCATCCGCTAACACAACCCCCACAGGCCCGCAAGTCCTCCACCAAGTGCCCTCCGGCTCGATCGTACCTGCAGTATCTTCCGCGTCGCGCATCGCCCTACCGCCTCTCTTCGACTTCCCCAGCATCTCAGACTATCTAATACCACGAGAGGAGTTCTGCGACAGACTCATCACGGTATGCATCAACCACTACCGGATCCTGGGCTACCCCGTCAGCATCAAGAGCAACGGCCACCGCAAGTACGACAGGAACCGGTTCATCTTCAACCTTGCGCTGGTGCTGGACGAGGAGGTGGCGGACATCAGCGGGTATGCGAGCGTGGTGAAGAAGCTGGCGCGGATCTTCAAGAATCTGGAAGAGCAGAGCGGGTTTTTGAGCGCGGAGGAGGGGGTGGAGGTTCTCGATGGGGGGAGCAGCCCGCTCGGTGCTGGCGAGGGGATAAGTCTTATCCGAGAGGATACAGAGGCCCACGAGCTCGAGAGTATCAGTGCGCTGGACATCGATTCCGATAACGAAGCCAACCTCGAGGCATCCGTCTCATCCGCCACCTTACCAAGCATAAGCAGCAAAGTCTACGCGCTCTGCGAAATGATCCTCGAGGACCTGAACAACTACTGTGAATGCATGATCCCCATCGGTACGTCCCCTTCCCCCCTCCCCCCCTCCCTCCCATCCGTCAAAGAAGCAGCACATCATCTAACCCCCCTCCCTTTCTCCCTTCAGACTCCTCCAACACAATCAACCTCAAACTCTTCCCCCTGCGCCCCCACCCCCCACCCATCCACGCCTGGCACGTCCCCCTCCTCACCGTGCGCCTCCCCCTCCCCGCCTCCTCCGACCTCACCCTCACCCGCACGCTCCCCTTCATCAACGGGATCCACAGCGTCGCGCAGATCGCGCGCCTCGCCGACACGGATCTGAACCTCACCCGCAAGGCCATCAGGCATTTGTTGTATTATGGCTGTGTGATTTTGCTCGATGTGTTTCAGTTTGGCGCCGTGTACGCGTGTACGCCGGAGGTGGGGGCGTTTGTGGAGGATGGGGAGGCGTGGGCGGAGTGTCTGCGCTACGTTTCCTACCCATCCCACACCCCGGGCCCCAGCAGCGCCGGTGCTGCGGGCGCCGAACGCTCCAGCGATGCTAGCGACGAGGACGAGGACGAGGACAACGGCAACCGTCCACCTGCTGCGTCGGAGGAGCAGCCGCGCGTGGAGTGTGAGACGCTGGTCCGGCTCTACACGTCGCTGCGCCAGGGCCAGACGCTGCATAAGTGGGTCCTGGATCATGTCGACCTGCTCGCGGGGATCGATGTCAGGCGGCTCATCACGTTTGGCGTGATCAAGGGGTTCCTGTATCGCGTGCACAAGTACGCTGTTGCTGCGCGCTCGTATTCGGGAGCTGTGTCGCGGGCCGAAAGTTTGCGCGGCAGCAAGGAAGAGGGCGGAGATGGAGGGGAGCTGGGCCGGTCGTGGCCTGGTCGGAATGGTGGTGGTGATGGTGATGGGAATGAGGGGAGTCGAAAGGATGAGGGGGGCGGGGAGGGGATGGAGATGGGCAATTTGCCGCTGGCGAAGTATCTGGATGGGATGCATTGCTTTGATGAGATTTGTACGGAGCTGCAGATGAGTGAGAGAGAGGTCATGGAGAAGATTAGACGGGCGTATGGGGAGGTGCATGTTTTGCAGCGGTGACGCATGATAACCAATCTACGTCCGCAATCTCCTCTGCCTGTTGTAAGTTGGGAAACAGCCTCCTGGCTTTCTCGACGTGAGGCTCATATTCAGATCAACCTTAACTGAAACGAGTTCGGGTATCATTGATGAAGCTGCTCTCATGATTGCTGGGATGACAATGGGTCGGTCCGTCTTACACAACTCCATATCCAACCGATCCTGTCCTATCCTGTACCGTCCGATCCCAACCATAACTATCCCCACAATTCCAGTACTCCCGCAGATCCACAAGTCTACCTATCCACACAACAAGCCACGCACATCCCATCCACATAGAAACCACAAACATTACCGCTCCCTACTCCTCCGCCAACCCCGCCTCCCCCCCCCTCCCCATTCTCCCACCCCTCCTTCTCCCTCGCCATCAACACCGCCATCCTCTCCTCATCAAACACCGTCTCCCCCGGCACAGTCGAAAACCCGTACTCCACCACCGGCCCAATCTTCTCCCTCCAATTGCTCTTCCGCTCCATCAAACTCCTAATCGGCTCCCCGAGCGCCGGTCTACTAACCCCCTCCCCCCCAGCTGCCCCCGCCCCCGCCGCCCCAGCACCCGGCCGTTTAACCTTACTCTTCCCCTTCCCAATGTTGCGGTTGCGCTTCAAATACGCCTGGTTCAGCAACCCATCCACATCCTCAGCCACATTCCCATACTCCTGCTGCGCGAGCCGATACCTGGCCAACTCCAGCACCCTCTCCTTCCTGGCGCCATTCACGATGCTGGCGCGGCGCAGCTCGGACTGCAGATACCGGAGGCGGGCGGCGACTTCGTCGTCTTCGTGCGCGTCGTAATGCGGCTTGTCGTCGGGGGCCAGGAAGCCGATGTGGCGCAGCTCGGCCAGGAGGCGTTCGTCCATGGTGCTGTAGTCCGGTTTGGGGAGGGGAGTGGATTTCCAGGAGGGGTCGCGCGACTCGGGGAAGAATGTCGCGGGGGGTTGGGTTTGCGCCGATATTGTGGGGGGGTGGTCGGCGGGGGGCTCGCCATCCACCTCCATCTCGCCGTTCGGGATGCCGTTGGTGGCGTGGGCATCGCCGTTGACGGTCGTGTCGGTGGGCGGGGCGCGCCGCTCTGGGCGGAGGGTTTGGAGAAGTCGGGCTAGGACTGGGCCGGTGGAGACTTGGTCTGTCTCGGCGACTTGGTCGTTCATCTCGTCCATGTCGCCACGCGGCTCGTTGGGCGGGTAGGCGTCTGTATCCAGGTCCATGGCCATGGCGCCGTCTTCGTCGGCCCAGAGTTCTTTGTAGTGGCGGGGGCCGCGGTTGGGGATGAGGAACCAGTCGGCACTGCGGTCTCCCTATGGGTTTTCGTTAATTATTGATCTATTGCGCAGTGAGCCGGGTAGGCTTACCTTGTCCTTCAGGAAAGAGAGATCCTCCTCCGTCAGAGGCCGTATGAAGGGTTCTACCCAAGTCTGGAAAGTATTGGCACTGACTTGATTGGACGGTTTCGCATTGCTGAAGTCTCTGTCTGGTGGTGTGCCGGGCGTCAGATGGTGTAGGTCGTCGTGAGGATAGTCGGCCACGCATAGGATCGCTTTCTTCTCATCCTCGGTCATGTCCGGCGTGAGCTCGCGAATGTGGTAGATGGTCGGGTCAGGAAACTTCGACGGGTCGGGGCCGAAGGTCTGGTATTGCGGTACGGCGGGGGCGGGTGGAGGCTGGTGAGCGATCTCGGAGGAGGGAGAGGCTCCATCGTCAGCTTGAGCGGCTGCTGCACCGGTGGCTGAAGGCGCTGCTGGTGACACTGGCGAGGAGATAGATGAGGATACGTCTGCGGAAATCAGTTCCCCGTCAACAAAACGCCCCAAGTTGAAGCATTTGCGACAGGTGGCATGAAAGCGCATGTGAACACAATAGTAGTGCTTCAGGTTCGGTGGCACGGGAGATTTTGGCAGTGACATGATTGCAACGACAGGAGTGGTTTGCAAAACTCAACAAAGGGGATGGGGTGGCAGATATAAGTGACATGATACGCACCTTTATGGAGGTCGACACCATCCTGCCTCGCTACGCCATGTGCGCCTACTGCAGGAGGTCGTTCTTCGGAGCGCCCCCTCTTCTTCGAGGAACTCTTCACCTTCTGCCTTCTCTCTTCGGCCTCTCTGTCCACTCTTTCCCTCTCACGCTCTTGTTGCTCCCTGTCCTTCCTCTTCCTAACCATCTCTCGCATCAGACGCTCGGACGTCTCACCACTTGCTTTTCGCGGGGCAACGAATTCTTTCAGTATGCTCTCTTTCATAGCACTCAGCGCACCAGCTGTGGGGATAGTGGATGAGCTGCTTCCACGGTCGAGGATCTCTTCGAGTGTAGGTATGGATGACACATCAAAGCTTGCGAGCTTGGTTGTTATGTAGGCTGAGCCGGGCCCGACCTCCACTGTTCCTGCGTTTGACCCGGCTGGCACAGGAGTAGTGTTACGACTCGGTGAGCGGCGCGCATCACGGGACTGCAGCTTGCTCTTGCTTTTGCTGCTTGGAGGCGGCATGGTGAAGCTGCAAGCTCAGTGCTTGTGTTGCGCCGAATGTGTATTATGTCAGGCAGATGGGCAAGGTGAAGCGTGACGAGCGAGCTGCTGAGAATGCAGGCGGAGTGAGTAGGCGGTAGCAACTAGAGTGAATGCATATGGAGGAGGGTGTTGCGACGGGTGGGTGAGGGGGGTTGTGAGGGTGTGTAATATGCGATGGTTGTGCGTGGATGAGGGCGATGGAGGAGCGTGGGCGAATCTGGGGTTCCTCTGCGCATGGACAGATTCCGAGCATGCCGATAAGCGAGAAGGGCTCTCCCGCGGTCAAGCTCAGCGCTAGGCCCACCTTCGGCTCCTCCAAAGGCTGGGGAGTTTCGGGCGCCATGCACGTAACCACCCATGAACGACCATCAGCCCCCTCTTTTCTTGATTCTTGACGCTCGCTGCCATCTACAATCCATTCGACTCTCGCTACTCCGCCTCTCTCGCGCGAATCCCTCTCGTTCCATCCTGTTCAGGACATGTTGCGCTGTCTCTAGACGCCCAGCTTGCACCGTGCCGCCGCCACAATGAGTATGTCACTTTTGCCGCTTCCTACATACTGCGCATCGACGCTGCCAAACCTACGCTATGGGAGACGCGATGGGTCAGATGGGGGTTCCAGCAGAGTCTGCTACTTCTTGAAGATAGACGCGTTGTACTACATCTGCACGCCTCATCCGTATCCGCCTCGGGTCGAGCTGGCTTCTGCTGAAAACAGATTTGACTGACTTTGAATCATGACAGGCGCGCAAGCACTCATCGTACTGACGCTGGCAATTCCGGATCCCGACTTCTCCAACAATCACTTCTCCGAGCTCAATGTACGCGTATCCTCTGTTTCCGAACGAGCCGGCGATCGAGGCCTTCTTGATCGGTCGCTCATATATCACAGTCCAGCATATCCTACCAGCACGAACTAGGGGCCAAGAAGCTCAGAACCCTTTCCACCACCGACGCGTCTTCTGGCTCAGACATCTCCGGTCTCCTCTACTTGCCTCGGCTTCCCGACGACTCCGCTTGCAACGTCACGTCGTTCGTCCCTGCCAACGCCACTCACCGAGACAACCTCCCATATGACGACTACACACTCATCGCTATTGCACCATGGATAAACCCAACATGTACTCTGGCTTATATGGATGCCGTCAACTCGGATGGAACACGGGCGTTCTTGTTCTACCTGACGGACAACGACACTGGCGTACCACCGTTAGCAAATTCCAACGTGTGGGGCCTCGGTGACGGCGCACAATGGAAGAGGAATAACAAGTTCCCAGTATACGCCATACCAGGGGCAGACGGGAATGAAATCATGGAGCAGCTGGCACTTTACTCCGGCAACGTAACAGACGTGCCGAATGGTCACCAGCTGGCAGGCAAGTATCGTCCTAGTGATTACATCCGGCTTGCCGCGGGCATCGGTACTAGTGGCCACAACAGTCTTCCCAGCCTATGGATCTTCCTCCTCATCGTGCTCGCTGTTCTCATATTCGTCGTTGGAACCACATCATGCTTGATGCACTGGGTGCAGCGCAAGCGAAGGCAGCGTTTACGGAGGCAGGTGGCCAACGGCGAAGTCGATCTAGAGGCGCTGGGCATCAGGCGGCTCACAGTCCCACAAGAAGTCCTCGACAAGATGCCACTATACATCTACACAGACGACAAAGAACTAACTCCCCCGTCAACCGGCGCTCCCGAGAACAGCCCCTCAGCCTCCACCACGCTTCCACCTCCCCCATCGCAGCACTACGCAACCCCCTTCTCCCAACCCACCTGCGCCATCTGCATCGACGACTTCGAACCCGGCTCCAGCACCGTCCGCCAGCTGCCCTGCGGCCACATCTTCCACCCGGACTGCGTCGACAGCTTCTTAACCAACAACTCCTCCCTCTGCCCGCTCTGCAAGAAGAGCGCGCTGCCGAAGGGCTACTGTCCCACCACCGTGACGAACGCCATGGTCCGGCGCGAGCGCATGGCCCGAAGGATGAGGGCGCGTACCGCTGCCCAAGGAAGTCCCGAGCACGGTGCTACCGGCGGGAGTGGTGTGGCTCAGCCGCCGCCCGGCGAAGGCGTTGCGACGCTTACCGCACCGTTCGGCGGGAGTCGCGTGCGGAGAGCCCTGGCAGCAGCGAGTCGGCGTGTCTCGAGCGCGCCTACCCCCGCCCCCGCTTCCGCCAACGGCATTGAATTGCTGCCAGCAGCTAGCCCCCCCGTCCCGGCAGTAACCACACACGATACTGTGACGGGCACGGCAGCGGTGGCGCCGTCGCCTCCCCTCGGTGCAGCATCATTGGCCCCCCGGACGCTTGACGGCACGGCGCCGACGGCAACACCGCCACAGGGCCAAGGGCGCAGGGAGTGGGCGCGCCAGCGGGCGTTGGCGATGCTGGCGCGGAGGAGTCCGCAGGAGGAGAGGATGGAGGAGATGGAGAGGCGGAGGCCGGGGTGGCGGAAGGTTGTCGGACGGGTGTGGCCAGGCTTGGCTTGAGGAGTTGGAGATTTGTTTTGTATGCGTGCGTTTGTGGGTTTGAGCGGGTGCATGTGTTGGGATACTGCTTATGGATGAAGGTTATGGGGGCGGAGTGGACTGCATAGCGAGGCGTTAAGGAGATTTAGAAGAGAATGGATGGGGTGGGGGGATGTTGTGAATTTTCTCTTAGGAGTGATGCGTGCGTATCACTGAGTTTTCTGTTCGAGTTGCGTGTGTTTTTCCTGCTGGCGGCGAGGTATGCCCCGGAAATTGCTCTGCTCTTCGCTGCCTGTTTTGTGCACTGCGGGAGCTGGGGGAGAAGCGGACTGCGGATATGGTAGCGTATCTCTCTTTCAGCCTCCGCGTCGAAGAGCCTTTTTCCTCATACAGTAAGCCTGCAATAGCACAGTCGGACGCAATGCAAGTCTCTTTAGGTGTCATCCCGCGCAACGAGTGCATCCATTTATCGACATAACCGCTCAGGTATCCATTGTGTTCAGCACCAGCTGCGAACCAAACGTAGGCTCTATAGCAAGAATGCAATACGCTCCCGCTTCACGACGCAATAGAGAATCGATTCGTTGTTTCAGTCTCTTCGTTGTTCACGTGGTCGACGGGCCCTGTTCATCTCCCCTCCATCCCCCTCGCAACCGTCCCCGCGCTTTCACTTCAAACCAAGTGGTTATCAATCCATTTCACACCACCCGTTTCCATTGAAAAATTCGCCTTGGTCTACCTTGTCGCCCTCCTCCTCTCCTAACCCTGCCTTCACTAAGCCCTCCTCAGGCCTCGCTTCGCTCCCTCCTTCACTTCCTCTTAACACGAAGCCCTCTTCAGGCCCTACGTTCGAATCCCACTACGACTGGTAGTAATGTGGATAGTTTAGGTCAATAACAGAGGATGGTTTGGGCTCAAATTAAAAAGTCGTTGGAGGCTTTTTCATCAGATTCGTCTCCCTCACTGGGCTGGGTGGGAAAGGGACGACGGAGCTGATTTTTTGTTATTTTTGACCTTGTTGCCTTCCGCTTTACTATAGTGTCCATGTTTTCATCCCAGGCTTCTTATGTTGAGAAGGTGGTTGACGGAGTGCGTACGTGAGTTGGAAGGGCAATGGAGAAGCCTGACTGCCGGATGTGTTTTTTCGCCTGTTATCTGTCCAGGTGGGCAGAGTCCGGATATGTTTGAGGTTTTGCTGGATCTGAGGAGGACATCGTCTTTGCCTCTGGCAGGATGAGCTAGGGATGGACTTTTCTGTTCACCGCCTGTACAGGTGCTGGAGGAGGCCGCAAAACTTAGGATATTCACGCGAACCTTGTCAAGGTAGCAGCATATTAACATGGTTGTCTTTGAGTAGCTTGAAGAGGATTCTTTTCTTGTGTAATACTCCTACATCATCTCTATCAGGTTCCTCTCTTACCAGTTTCTCATATCACATCCGCACAATCAAGCCTTGAATCCGCGTTCCAACTATTGGGCATTCCCAAGACCAAACGCCGGTCGCTAAACTGGCTGGAATAAATAGAGACTGCATAAATCCCTATCCCCGCGCGAAGGAACCATTGAAGAGAACCGACGCATAAACGATATCCGCTCGTTTTATGGACAACTAATTAGGTGAAGCAACGATCGTAAAGGCTCTGATTGCCAATCTACATACCTTTTATCCCCTCCGGTCTGTCTAAACGAGACCAACTTCGAACGCGAAGACACCACAATTCCTCGTGGACACAATCCAAGCATTCGCAACGTTGGAGAGCACATTCAGAGTCCGCAGAAATCCTTGGACAAAGCAACACCGATTCGAAACCATCAATCACCATCATCGGAGACAAACCAGACAAATTTCAACGTGTGAAATCGACGCCCTGTAAAATCCAGCTCACATCGCCGTCGACAATTGCGGTCGCGGTGCCCGCTAAAGGGTCGACACGCTCAGCCAGACAGACCCGAAGACCGTGACGTCCACATGATCCACGTCGGCACCGTAACATCACTCAACTCCTGGCGCTACTGGTCCCCTTCGAGATGCGCTGAACGCAGAACTGTTCGGTTGTTCCGTGAAACACCACGGCTTCACCAACGCTGTCCGACTCAGCAATATAAAAGGGCAATATGAACAGGTTTCTGGCTCTACGACTTCACAGGTCTGAGCAGGAGCAGAGATCGAGTTCGCTACCGCTCAACCCTGCGTGTCTAGCAACCATAGCGGTCCCTTCGCAGAAACCTCGCCGGAGTAGCGCTGCTGTGGCGGGTTCTCGCGACCAGGTGAGCTCGCAGACGTTGAAGAGGAGGTGGGAGGGGTTGTGGTGTTTATGCTCAGCTGTCATCATGAGGCTTTGGGGATGATCGTCATCGGATCCCGAGGAGCATCATTGTTCGGTGACGGTGGAGATTAGAAGCTGAGGATGGTCGCTGTAATAATAACTATGTGCTTGGCCCTTCATAATAATCGGTGTTTCTGTCTCCCCGAGTCTACGAAAGCAACGACACATTCGAGCCATCGTCGTAAATCCGAGCCATACTCTTGAGCTGCATCTCTCTTTCGTCAGCCGGCCCGCCTTAATGGCATCGTCTATGAAAGTCTTGAAGCGGCTCGTATCGGTTCTTGTGAACTCGAAATGAGGCCGCAGAGGCCGCACCAACCACCAACATCCGACGTAGCAACACGACACACCGCTGAGCGCCGAGTTTTTCGCTACCTGTAGTGTTTTCGGGGGACTTGGCAGTAATCCTAGAGGTAGATCTGGCGACGGGCTTCGAGAACTCTGGAGGACGTGTCGGTCCCCAGTCGGCAAGTTCGTGAGGCGGTACGTATGATGCGCTTATTCGAGTCGATGTAAATATCGCTTCAATTGTCGTTTCCTTCAGAGTCCCGATAGAATATGACGTAGACTCCAACCGGAGCGCCGTCGGGGGTAGCTGTGATACTGGTACCGCGTTGGCGGATGTCTGTCCAAGTGAAATTTGGCTTGTTGAGGACATCGACAAGTACTGCCTTTTGCTGTTTTGAAAGTGTGTGTGAGGGTTTCCAACCACTCGACATTTCGCAAAACATCAGCACAGAAGTCACAAAACTGCCTCGTGTTGGATGTATCTGGATGAACCACGAATGCAGAAAGAGCCGTAGTGTATCAAGCACCCGTCGTAGTGAAGTTGAATTTTCGTTGAGTTCTGCCAATGATATTCGCTGTCCATCGCTTTGTGAAATTCTGCGACAAAAGTATTTGGGGGTTGATTGAGAGAGTGAGAGGAGCCTGTCTTGACATGCAAGTGGAGTGTAGGAACACACGAACAGAGCTTTCGTGATGGAACCACTCCTGATAATACCAATGTTTGACTGTTTGGGAATTTCCCGGCGCTATCATGATCAAGTTTTTGAGGTTGACAGAAGCTGTGAAGAAGTAATAGAGTAGGATGATATTGGGTTCGATCTTGAGATAAGCCACAAAATACGTTTATATTTGACTCACGTCCACAGCACTCAGAAAGAAGACCTTAGACAATGAAGGTAATCGGTATCATTTAGCTCCTTGGAGCAAGCCAGAACGCCCACGCTATGCTCAAGACAACACGTATATACACGTAAAGCCGGTCACAGTGCCAGTCATATCAGACCTTTGGCTCCCTCGACCGGGAGCTCCTCCGCGGCAGCGTCCAAGGCACAGGACATATAACCTACAACTCCATTAGCCAACCGCCTCTTCATTCACAGCAGCCAGCCACAGTAACTCACCTCGCCCTCACTATACGCCCAGAAATACACCCCAATCGCCACAACATAATACATCGCCGGGTTGGTCCCCTGATACAGCAGCGCCGCGCTCAGCGCGCTCAGCGGGTACACGCACAGCCGTGCCTCGATGCTGCGGTGGATGGCGCGCTGGTGTATCTCGCTGGCGAAGAAGCGGAGTGGCCACTCGTAGGCGACGCAGAAGAGGCCGAGGACGAGGTTGATGGTTTGGAGGATCGGGATTGGCTTGACGGCGCCGTCGAGATTCTTGGTGAGGAAGTCCCAGAAGATTTTCGGCCAGAAGAAGGCTTCGAGGGCTGCGGCTATTTGGTCTGGGAGGGTGTTAGTGGGGGGTTCTCGAGGGGAGTGGGAGGGGGGAGGTGGAGTACATGTGGCGGCGGTGAGGATGATTAGGCGGGCCCAGTGGTTCTTGATGAGCTTGCCCATGATGCGGCGAGTGCGCGACCGGTCTTGGAGACCTGGTCGGCGCGCCGAAGGTGAAGTTTAGTGGAGTGGTTTCGCGGATCTGGCTCTTGATATAGCTTTCCGATACTCTTTATGGATTCCAGAGGCTCGTTGCGCAGTGAAGTCGCTCTCTCACAGCCGGCGGTATTGGCATAGCTGCCGCATAGCCCAGAGTCGCAGAGTCAATAGATCGTTACAGAGCAGAAACTGCGCCTCAGGAGGTGCAAGAGTAGTAGATCAATGCAATGGGGAGCATGAAGCGGGTAGGGCTGCTTTGAAGCAGAGCTCTGGGACGGAGTGGGCGCAGCAGCAAGAATGTATCAAGAAGCATTGCCGAACACGACTCGTGCCGGCGGGCTGTAAGCAGGAGTCAAGATAGGTCTGGCCCATCATGCATGATATCGCCATTGCTCTTGCAGTGGGATTGTGCCAGTGTGCTGAAGCGTGATGTTGGACAATGCACCGACTTAAGCGCCGGGCTGGGGTGTGAGATGGCGGCGAGTCAGCGCGTGAGATCGGCTTCCCGCACGCAGAGCTCTCCATCTTTGGCATCGTTGGCCAGTGACACGCCAGCCTGTCACACGGGCGCGTGTTGACGCGAGGAGTGATTGGCATCGAGAGAAGCCCTCGGCCGGTTCCTTTGGCGATGCCGGTGCTTGGGCATCACGCTTTTATGCGGCTCTATCATCTCGATGGTCGATCGGGCAAGCTATTGAATGTATGTGGAATCACGTTTCTCGTATCTTTTTGCTAGTCTTAAACCTGGTGGCGTTCTAATCAACTCATACTCCCAATTGTGTGCCGGGATCTGGGCCAAGTGCTCGAAATGGACCGTTATCGAGGCCAGTCAACGTGCTATTCACCATCTCCGCAAAGCCATTCGCTTGGAGGATCTGGTCACGATGCAGGATGGAGTGCCTCCAGGCACGCTGGTTCTCGGTAATGCCCAAGCGATCCTCTAGCTTCGGCGGATGTGGTGGCTTCAACATTGGTCGAACTCGCGTTGTACGAACTCCCACTGGTCAGCCACATCTGCAAGCACTTCCACCCTTGCGCCAATCAGCGGCTCCAGATGGACTGTCGTCCCTGGAAAGGCGACAAAGTTCTGTGCCGTGCGGCTGCAGCGGGGTGGCCCCGAACTCGCGATGATAGTCTTTGGACCGGGGTGCTGAGAGCGGTAAAGCACCTCTGCACGACTTCAATTGAGCTCTCGTAAGCTCTTTGCTTGATGTTGGACTTTCTGCAATCTCAACGTCTTGCTTGTCTCTGTCTGCCGCGATTTCGGTATATCTGTCTTACACCGAGTGAACTTCGAGCATTAATAGCCATTCCGAAACTCTCCAGCCCCGTCAACAAGCGCCGTCTATCTAGAAACTCCAGCGCAAAGCGAACATCTTACTGTGCCACCCTCAGAAAATTTCCTGCATCAGCAATTGACTCGATAGCATCGATTTCCTTAAAGAGATATCGCTCAGAGGGCATACGGTGAACGTAGACAGCTTGTACCTGTACACGGTCGACGAGAGGCATCAAGTGCAGGAAGGTTAATAGCAAGGAATTGACAAGATCCTCCTTACGACTACAGACCGCGGCATTACCACCTCTCGGAAGCGATACTCTGAGAAAGGCGCATGTACAGACAAAAACTGCCTTGACAAGGCGCTTGGGAACATCACCACCGAAGTCTCCGTACACATCTGCGACACTTTTTCGTCAAGGAGCTGTGTTAGAAGTTCGTGCCGCCTCCAGCTCTCAGTCTAGGCAGACTCGGTTACAGCACGCGAATCTCTCTGATTGTTCAGTACGTTCGCATTGTGCGCATTTCGGCGGACTTGCCCCCTACTGCCAGAATTGCCTTGACATTCCGTCTGGAGGAACAGTCAATGTTTGGCTAGGCGCTTGAAACACAGCTTCGAAGGACTCCCCTCCTTCCCTGTGTCTCTTACCGCTGGAACGGCGACTACAGCCCCCCAGGTACCTGGCGTAGCTCTTGGAAACTGGTCTTGTCGAAGCGACCGACGTGCTTTGATGCGCTGCCCTTCGTATCTTGGATGACATCGGTTCCGATACTCATGAACTGTTGAATTCTACCATAAATCCAACCTTTTCTCAAAACGTTCCTGAGCAATAGCTCGTGGGGTATATTGATTCAGTACCAAGCACATTACAGATATTTGCAGTGTTACGAGCTCAGGCCAAAAAGGTCTTTTGAAGATGGCACCCAAATCAAAATGGCGGAAGCTCCTCGAACCGAGAAAACTGCTATTTTACACGCTTTTCCATGGTTTCCATATTGCTCTGTTTATCATCGGCTGGTAAGTCTCGAAACTCTACAAACCATTCCCCGCTTCTACAAGAATACGTCTTTCCAAGCTAACGGAACTCTAGGTGGAAGCAAGCCAGTGACCACCGTCTCGCCGGGTTGAACACCCTCAAATTCTCCGTCTGGTTCTCACGTGGCGCGGGACTTGTGCTGAGCGTCGACGTCTTGTTGATTTTGCTCCCTATGTGCCGCACCATGCTGCGGTATGTTAGGCCGAAGATCAGATGGTTGCCTCTGGATGAAAGCCAGTTCTTTCATCGGCAAGTCGCATATTCGATCCTCCTATGGACGATCGTGCACGTTGCAAGTCACTACGTGAAGTAAGTTTCTAAGATAGAAGATTTGACGAGCGGTGTTGCTGGTGAGCAATAATTGCTGACTTTGTGGCAGCTTCTTCAACGTCGAAAAAGACCAGCTACGCCCTGAGACCGCCGTGCAGATCCACTACACGCAAGCGGGTGGCATCACGGGGCACGTTATGCTTCTATGCATGCTATTAATGTATACAACTGCCCATCACCGCATCCGGCAGCAGAGCTTCGAGGCGTTCTGGTACACGCATCATCTCTTTGTGCCGTTCCTGCTTGCGATGTACACGCATGCAACCGGCTGTTTCGTCAGAGATACACCACAGCCGTACAGCCCGTTCGCGGGGAATCCATTCTGGAATCACTGCATTGGGTATGAAGGCTGGCGGTGGGAGCTCATAGGAGGTGCGCTGTACCTGTTTGAGCGAATACTTAGAGAAGTGAGATCACGGCGAGAAACGGAGATCGTCAAGGTCGTTCGGCATCCATACGGTACGTATCCCACAACCTTCCCGGTCTCAGTCAACACAGCATCCCTCCCGTATCACGTCTGTTTCAAGATTAGTTGATGCCTCACTTACTGACGAACCCCTCAGACGCCGTAGAAATCCAATTCCGCAAGCCCTCCTTCCGCTACAAAGCCGGCCAATGGCTCTTCCTCAACGTCCCCTCCGTCTCCCGCCACCAATGGCACCCCTTTACCATCACCTCCTGCCCCTTCGACCCCTACGTCTCCATCCACGTCCGCCAAGTCGGCGACTTCACGCGCGCCCTCGCCGACGCCCTGGGCGCCGGCCCGTCCCAGGCCGACCTCTACGACGAGCTCGACCCGCTCGGCATGTACGAAGTCGCGCTGCAGCACGGGCAGACGATGCCGAAGATCCGCATCGACGGGCCGTACGGCGCGCCGGCGGAGGATGTGTTTGCGAATGAGATTGCGGTGCTGGTGGGCACGGGGATTGGCGTGACGCCGTGGGCTAGCATCCTCAAGAATATCTGGCACCTGCGGCACGCGGCGCCCGACGCGGCGCGACGGCTGCGCAGGGTGGAGTTCATCTGGGTGGCCAAGGACACGAGCTCGTTCGAGTGGTTCCAGGCGCTGCTGGCGTCGCTGGAGCAGCAGAGTTTGTCGGCGGCGGGGGAGAGGAGTGGCATGGATTTTCTGAGGATTCATACGTATTTGACGCAGCGCGTGGATGCGGATACAGCGAATAACATCGTGCTGAATAGTGTGGGCATGGAGAGGGATCCGCTGACCGAGTTGAGGAGTAGGACCAATTTTGGGAGACCGGAGTTTGGGAAGTTACTTGGGGTTATGAGGGATGGGATTTTGGATTGCAGTTATTTGCCCGCGTTGAAGGGGACGGCG